>Ga0256406_1001353_pt1 | contig 40065 bp, 29 predicted proteins | sample RumenRJG_03DNA_FD_185986 | JGI IMG/M metagenome (GOLD analysis project Ga0256406, IMG submission 185986) | Bovine rumen microbial communities from Lethbridge, Alberta, Canada - RJG_03 | ecosystem: Host-associated > Mammals > Digestive system > Stomach > Rumen | place: Canada: Alberta | collected... | reverse complement strand
CTCGCCTATCCCGGAACCGGCACCATCGCGATTGTCGACAAGCGCACCGAGTTCCCGCGCATTGGGTGCGAAAAGCCAAGGCGCCCCGAGACGGGCAGGATCTGCTACATGTCATCATTGCCGTACAGCGAGGAAAACAACCGGCAGATCAAGCATTCCCTTTCAGTGCGCTGGCTCTATGAAGCACACCACAACACCATCGACGAAGTCCTGCTCCAGGATCGCAGGGCGCTGTGCGACGAGAACCACCTGTCCACCGTCATCGGGCTGAACAAGTGCGCGTACAACATCCTCACTTTTGCCAGGGCAAGGCTCTCGGCCCAGGGCTTGCGCAGGATCAAGTTCCGCAGCAGCGAGACCGAAAAGAACGCCCGCCTGCTCTCGTACCAGGCAACAGTCGACCTCATGGCAAACGACATCCTGATTGCCGCCGACTGCATCTGCAAGTACCTGTCAACCCAGCCTGAGCCCAAGGCCTGAATCATGCGGCGGCAAGCCGCCGCACGCACCATCCGATCCCCCAAACGCCCAATCAACTGCCGGACTCCTCCGGCAGCGCATTTCCGAACATGATTTCAAAGAACCCCCGGCAGGCATGGCCGCCGAATGAATTAGGCAAGGCTAACCAAATCTGTGATCTGAAACGTCATGATTTGGTCGCCGTAATCTTCAATTGCTCTTAACGTAGTCACTTCCTCCGTCTTCATTACTTCGAGCCTTATCCGGACTCAATTCCATGAAAACGGAACTGATGGATTTGAAATATCAGAACGGATTTATTCACATTCTCATAATGTTCTACGTGAAACATTCTTTATATTTGCTTCGTGGTTGATGTCATCGGCTTTCATCTGCTGTTTGAATTTGGATAAATGATTGCTTCTGTGTGTAATTGCCTTCAAATGTTCCACGTGGAACAATGGATTTTTTATTTGTGTGGATTTAATGGATCGATATATTAAAAACGAGCCGACTGAAAGAAGAAAACCGTAATAGATGGTTTAGTGTTCCACGTGGAACGTCAAAATCATTAAATGGAAATTATCCAAACGAGCTTACTTGAGCAATCTTGAATGTGATGTGCCTGAACAAGTAGATTTCATGTTCCACATCGAACATCACTCGAAACCAATTCAGTAGACTCGCTGTTCGTCCATTATGTCCCCCAACCTCCAAGCGAAAACCGGCTTTTTGAATGGCTGATCAATTAACCTCATTGAGGAAGGTCGTTTCCGGCACTTCAGCCGAAATTTATGCAATACGAGCTGTTAGTTCCTGACATCTTGTTCCTAATTGGCTGGCTCAGCGCAAGGACGCGCGAGTTCCGGCGGTGATGATAAACATAAAGCCAAAAATGTTGCTAGGTAGAAATTATGTTCGATTTTTGTGCCCTGAATAAAGGATTGCGAACTATCTACTCAATCCTAGGCTTTTCTGTAAATGAAAATAGAAAACTAAAATTCAATCATCTGTGTCCTAAATACGGCTGATTGGTTACTTTATCAATCTTCTCTGAATGCAAACAAGTATTTTGGACCGAGGCCCGTTGATAAATTTGAATGTTCCACGTGGAACATCAAATAGGGTCGAGCTCTAGAACAGAGAGATTAGAGACGCTAATAACAGAAGCCCCGATCCAAAGATCAGGGCTTCATTGCTTGCGTAGAGAGGAACTGTTTAGACCGCAGTCAAAGCCTGGTCGAGGTCCGCGATGATGTCATCGATATTCTCGATGCCGATTGAAAGCCTGATAGTGTTGGGTTTTATGCCGGCGGCTTTCAATTCTTCATCACTCAGCTGGGCGTGAGTTGTGGTGGCCGGATGGATCACAAGGCTCTTCACATCTGCGACATTAGCCAGCAGTGAGAAAATCTTGAGATGGTCGATGAAGCGCTCAGCCTCAGCAATGCCGCCCTTTATCTCGAACGTGAAGATCGAAGCGCCGCCGTTGGGGAAGTACTTCTGATAAAGCTCGTGGTCCGTATGATCTGGCAGCGAGGGATGGTTCACATGAGCAACCTTCGGATGGTTAGAGAGGAACTCGACAACCTTTTTGGCGTTGTAGGCATGTCTCTCAAGGCGCAGCGAGAGCGTTTCGACACCCTGAAGCAGGATGAAGGCGTTGAACGGCGAAATGGTTGCGCCGGTATCACGCAGCAGAATAGCACGTATGTAAGTTACAAATGCTGCAGGTCCTGCGGCATCCAGGAAAGAAACACCGTGATAGCTAGGATTTGGGTCGGTGATCTGAGGGAACTTGCCGCTCTTTCGCCAATCGAACTTGCCCGATTCGACTATTACGCCGCCAAGGGTGGTGCCATGGCCTCCGATGAACTTAGTGGCCGAGTGGATCACGATGTCAGCGCCGTGCTCAAACGGACGGATGAAGTACGGAGTTCCAAAAGTGTTATCGACCACGAGTGGGATCCCATGTCGGTGGGCGATCTCAGCCAGGGCATCGATGTCGGGCACATCGCTGTTTGGGTTTCCAAGGGTCTCGATGTAGATGGCCTTGGTGTTTTCCTTGATAGCAGTTCCGACTGCCTTCAGGTCGTGGATGTTCACGATGGTTGACGTAACGCCGAATGCAGGGAGTGTATGAACCAGCAGGTTCGAGGTGCCGCCGTAGATGGTCTCCTGGGCGACAATGTGGCCGCCATTCTCAGCAAGAGCTGCGATTGCGTAGGTCACTGCTGCGGCACCGGAGGCGAGAGCGAGACCGGCAGAACCGCCCTCAAGCGCGGCGATGCGGCGCTCAAAAACATCCTGGGTTGAGTTGGTCAGGCGGCCATAGATGTTTCCCGCATCGCGCAGCGCAAAGCGGTCAGCTGCATGCTTGAAGTTATGGAATACGTACGAAGTAGTCTGGTAGATAGGGACCGCGCGAGCATCGGTTGCTGGATCGGCCTGTTCCTGGCCAACGTGGACTTGGAGGGTTTCAAATTTGTAAGCCATGATCGTTGCCTCTCTATTTATTTTTTCACCCTGTACAAAATCTGGGATCACGGGCGAGCTGGCTAACTTTACCTTCATAGTGAAGATGTGTCCTTCAACTCGCTGGATGTGGTGAGAGCATAAAACGGCATGGAAAAAATTACAATAAAATCATTATATTAGTTTTAGATACCTGCTTATAGGGAAAAGTTATTGCCTGCTGTAGAGTGGAAGGTCCTGCTTTTACAGGGTACGATGGCGGAGGCAGGAAAGCAAAAGCCCCAGCTCGAAAGGGCCGGGGCTTTGGAGTGTGGGCTGTTGCCTAGACGTCAGTACAGGACCGAAATGTCGGCAGTCTTGCCGCAGAGGTCACGGAGCCTGGTTAGGATTGCCAGGCGGTTGCTTCTTACCGCCTCATCCTTGTCGTTGACCATCACGTGATCGAAGAAGCTGTCGATGTCGTTGCGCAGTTCGGAGAGTTTTGACATGGCCTGGGCGTAGTCGCCTGCCCCGTAGAGCTTGGCGATCTCAGGCTCAATGGCCTCGATGTGCTCGACCAGCGCCTTCTCGGCATCTTCGCGCAACAGGGCTTTATCGGTCTTGCCAGACGAAGCCGGAGCTTTGCTGAGAATGTTGTTGATGCGCTTGTAAGCGGCCGCGAGATCAGCCGAGGCAGGATCGTCCTTGAAGGTGGTGACAGCCTTGATGCGGCGGTCAAAGTCGAGCAGGCTGTGAGGCTTGACTGACAGCACGGCCTGGATGATGGAACCGTCGACACCCTGATCCTGGTAGTAGGCCTTGAGGCGGTTGTAGATGTACTCCTCGACGGCCTGCTCAGGAGACCCCTTCTTGAACTTGTCAGCCATGAGCTCGCAGGCCTTGCGGATCATGGCGGTGAAGTCCACTTCGATCCCGTTCTCGATGATGATCCTGATGAGGCCGATGGCGGCGCGCCTCAAGCCGAACGGATCCTTGTCTCCGCGCGGCAGCATGCCGATGCCCATGATGCCGACGAGGGTGGTGATCTTCTCGGCAAGGCTGACGGCAATCTGAACAGGCTTGGTCGGGATCTTGTCACCGGCAAACCTCGGCTCGTAGGCCTGGAAGATTGCCTCTGACACATCCTTGTCCTCGCCGTCGAGCTCGGCGTAGTGCATGCCCATGATGCCCTGGGTGTCGGTGAACTCTGTGACCATGGTGGTCGCGAGATCACACTTGCCGAGGTAGGCAGCGCGGTCGGCCTTTGCGGCGTCGGCGCCGGTCAGTTTGGCGATGAACACCGCCAGCTTGCGCACGATCCCGGTCCTGTAGGCGAGGGTGCCGATGTCCTTCTGGTAGACGATGGTCTCAAGCTTCGGGAAGAAGGACTCCAAGGTGTGCTTGCGATCGGTCTTGAAGAAGAACTCGGCGTCGGAGAGGCGCGGCCTGATGACGCGCTCGTTGCCGCTGATGAGGGAGGTCGGATCGTCCGGGCAGATGTTGCTGGCGAAGGCGAAAACCGGAAGCAGCTTGCCGTCATGGCTGTAGATCGGGAAGTACTTCTGATCGCCCTTCATGGTGTAGACGAGGGCCTCGGCCGGAACCTCGAGGAAGCGCTCCTCGAAGGTGGCCTTGTAGATGTGCGGCGACTCGACGATGGAGGTGACCTCCTCGACGAGTGCGTCGTCGAGATCGGCGACGCCGTTGACCGAGTCGGCGATGGCCTTCACCTGGCTGATGATGGCGCTTTTGCGCTCGTCATAGTCAGCGGTGACATGGCCTTCATCGCGCAGCTGCTGAACATAGGTGTCGGCAGAGCGGAGGGTGACCTTCTGCTGGCCGAGGAAGCGGTGGCCGTTGATGACGCGGCCGGACTCGACGCCCAGGATGCTGCCAGGGATCACGTCCTCGCCGAATAGCATGCACAGCGTGTGGACCGGGCGGATGAACTCCTCGCGCTTGCTGCCCCAGTGCATGAGCCTGGGGATTGGCAGGGCCTTGAGGGCCTTGGCAAAGAGCTCCGGCACCAAGGAGGCTGTCTCCTTGCCTTTGATCTCGGCGTTGATGAACAGCCACTCGCCCTTGTCGGTCTTGAGCCTCTTGGCATCTGCGACGCTGATGCCGTTGGCCTTGGCCCAGCCTTCGGCAGCCTTGGTCGGCTTGCCTGCGGCATCGAAGGCGGCCTTGACCGCCGGGCCGCGGATCTGGGTCTTGCGGTCGGCCTGCTTGGTCTCAAGATCCTTGATGAACAGAGCCAGCCTCCTGGGGGTGGCGTACCACTTCGAGGAGGAGAAGCCCAGGCCCTGGGCCTTGAGCTCGGAAACGAAGGTGTCGTGCAGCGACTGGGCGAGGTTCTTCAGCGACTTGGGAGGCAGTTCCTCGGTGCCCAGTTCCAATAGCAAATTCTTGGTGTCCATTTGTCTCAATCCTCCGCAGCCTTCGCGCCTTTGCACATGGGGAAGCCCAGGGCCTTGCGGGACTTGTAGTATTCCTCGGCGACCATCTTCGAGAGGGCGCGGATCCTCAGGATGTAGCGCTGCCTCTCGGTGACGGAGATGGCGTGGCGCGCGTCGAGCAGGTTGAAGCAGTGCGCAGCCTTGAGGATGCGCTCGTAGGCGGGAAGCGGAAGCGGCTTCTCGAGCTTGAGCAGGTAGCCTGCCTCCTTTTCCATCTGGTCGAACATCGAGAAGAGGAAGGCGGTGTCGGCATACTCGAAATTGTAGGTGGACTGCTCGACCTCGTTCTGGTGGAAGACGTCGCCGTAGGTGACGTCGCCATTGACGGTGTGGGCCCACAGCAGATCGTATACGGTCTTCTTGTTCTGGATATACATAGCCAGCCTTTCAAGGCCGTATGTCAGCTCGCCGGTGACCGGGAAGCACTCGAGGCCGCCCACCTGCTGGAAATAGGTGAACTGCGAGATCTCCATGCCGTTGAGCCAGATCTCCCAGCCAAGGCCCCAGGCGCCCAGCGTCGGGTTCTCCCAGTTGTCCTCGACGAAGCGGATGTCGTTGACGGTCGGGTCGAAGCCCAGCTCGCGCAGCGAGCCCAAGTAGAGGTCCTGGATGTTGTCAGGGGACGGCTTCAAGACCACCTGGAACTGGTAGTAGTGCTGAAGGCGGTTGGGGTTCTCGCCGTAGCGTCCGTCGGTGGGGCGCCTGGAAGGCTGGACGTAGGCGCAGCAGTTGGGCTCGGGTCCGAGCGACCTCAAGAAGGTCATGGGGTGGGAGGTTCCGGCGCCGACTTCCATGTCGAAAGGCTCGGCGATCATGCATCCGTGCCTCATCCAGTAGTCCTGCAGAGTCAGAATCAAACCCTGGAAAGTTTGAAGATCATATTTGTTGGGCATTTTTCAAAACCAAATCAAGGTAATCTGTTCAAAGCCGATCGCTTGCCAGCCCAATGAGGCGGGGTTCCGCAATAGTGCGGCCCCCAGGGATCCCGGCTGCCAGGCGGCGCGGAGGGCATGCAAGGCCCTTGCCGCCGTTTTCGGCACGGGCAATATTCTAGCATCTGGGGCGCTCGCCCACGGGCGCGCGCGGCATTGCAGCGCTACTTTTCGATTATGAACAGGTGGGGGTGGGCCTCGTCGGGCATGGCGGCCATGAGGTGGCCCATGAACTTGCAGAAGGCTGGGAAGTCACGCAGCGACACCGGATCATCGGATAAGATCTCGACGCGGTCGCCCTTCTCAAGCGGCCTCACAGCATTCTTCAGTATCATCAGCGGCTCCGGGCATGACATGCCGCGGCAGTCTAGCTTCACAACCTTCATGCAGCCGCCCTCCTTGCTCAAGCAGGCCTGTACCGGCTCCCGAAAAAGCGGGGCCTTTTTGCTATAATACGTCCGGCCGCTGGCATAGCTCAGTTGGTAGAGCACCTGTTTTGTAAACAGGGGGTCACGAGTTCAAGCCTTGTTGCCAGCACCACCACGGCGCCAGAAATTCGGCGCAGTAATCCCCCGGGGTTCACGCCGGAGCGGATCTTCCCTTACTTAAGAAAAAATCTCAGGTCCGGAATGCCGGGAAAGGCATTTTTATCCCGATCGAAGCGTTTTCAAGCCGTTGGAATAGCAGATTCAACTAACTGAAATTCAATGGCTTTTCAAGCGGCTAGGCGAAGCGGTTAGGATAATGGCTCCAGCTTAGACTTTTCTTAGGAAAATTTTGAAACAATATTGTTGTATAACAATATATTAGCAAGGCATCAAAATATGCTGGATCATTTTTTTTACATGTTATAATGCGCCCGTGCGGATAAGGGCGGAAGCCCGAAAACCTTGATAAGCGCCACGTTGAAAATGAAGGCGCGCAAGGGGATCCGCTAAATGGGATTTTTAAAGAGAAAGAAATCATGAAGACCAAGTTTTTAGCATTATCCGTCGCCGCTGCCTTCGCAGCTGCTTCCTTCTCCGCCAACGCGGCCCTCGAGAATTCCTGGGACTTCGGCGTCCAGGGCGGCTGGGCTCACACCTATTTCGACAATCACGCCAATGTGAGCAATGAAGACAAGAACGCCTTCAACTACGGCGTCTATGTCGGCTACAACTTCACCGACTGGTTCGGCCTCCAGCTGGGCTACAACGCCTTCCAGGACTTCAAGATCAAGACCAACGGCCAGAACCACACCCTCAAGATGTTCGGACCTGAGCTGAGCGCCCGCTTCGCTTACCCGATCGACGACAATGGGTCTGATGTCTATGCCCGCGTCGGCTTCTCCTGGACCACCGATCACCTCAAGGGGAGCAACCACGGTGCTGACTCCTTCGACCCGCTGCTCGGCGTTGGCGTCCAGTACCACTTCACCAGGAGCTTCGGCGGCCGCATCGGCTACGACTACTACTTCAAGCCGTTTGACTCCGACTATGCCCCTGAGAAGAAGATCGACGATGGCATGGGCGTCCTGTACGTCGGCCTGCAGTACACCATCGGCGGCCCTACCCCTGCCGTCGCTCCGGCTCCTGCTCCTCAGCCCACCACTGAGCGCGTGACCGAGAACCACAGCCTCTCCGCTGGCACCCTGTTCCCGTTTGACGGCTCCACCCTGTCCGCCAACGGCAAGAAGGTGATCTCCGATGTCGTCAACAGCTCCAAGCAGCTCCAGAACACCGACTTCGAGGTCTATGGCTACACCGACCGCATCGGCTCTGACGCCTACAACCAGAAGCTCTCCGAGAAGCGTGCTTCCGCCGTTGCCAACCAGCTGCGCGCTGACGGCCTGACCGCCTCCCAGATCAAGACTGTCCAGGGCCGCGGCAAGGCCAACCCTGTGACCGGCAACAAGTGCGATTCCGTCAAGGGCAAGGCTGCTCTCATCGACTGCCTGGCTCCGGATCGCCGCGTTGAGGTCGTGGTCCACGGTGACAAGACCGTTGAGAAGACTGCTGACTAACAGCAAAGTCTGATCTTTGAATGAAAGCCCTCCCGTCAAGGAGGGCTTTTTAATTGCCCGGACTGTCTGCTCCATGCGGGACAGAAGCCATCCAGGCAAGCAAAAGCCCCCGCCGCGCAAGCGGCAGGGGCTTTGTCAATTCGGAATATCCCGGTTATTCGTCGGTGATCCCGGAGTTGCTGATGAGCTGCTTGTAGTAGTCCATCGATGCCTGATCGGGCTCGTCGAGCAGCTTTGAGAACATGTGCTTAATCTGCTCCATGACCGAGGCGCGGCAGATGAACACAAGCTTCGAGCAGGGGTGGCCCTCCGGCCACTGGTTCATCGTGGCCAGCGGATAGAGCATGCCCATCACCGCGTGCACGATCACCGGCTTGTCCTGCCCCTGGATATTGAGTATTCCCTTGATCCTCAGGATCGAGTCCCCGTAGAGATCCTGCACGCCGCCGATTGCTGAAAGCAGCGTCAGCGCGTCGATGGGCTCCTCGTGCTCAAGGGCGAAGGAGTCCACATCGGTGTGGGCGATGATGCGGCGCTTGGCCACGCCGACCTCGCCCTGCACGCTGGCGGGCCTGAACGAGCCTGCCAGCGGCGCCTTGATCTCAAGCCAGGACTTCACCTGGGTCTCGTAGTCCTGCTCGGTGTTCTTGTAGGGGCCGGTCTCGAAGAGCAGCTTGGGCGGCACGTTGCCGCGTACCATCGGGATGATCCTGCTGTTGGGGTTGATCTTGCGGCAGATGTCGATGATCGGATCGAGATCATCGGAGTCCACGAGATCGGTCTTGCTGATGAGGATGAGGTCTGAGAGGGCTATCTGCTTTACCGCCTCGTACTGCTTCTTGAGCTGGTCGGCGATGAACTTGGCGTCGACCACGGTCACGGTGCCGGCGTAGTAGAAGTTCTGCATCAGGTACTCGTCGCCGTTGAGCGTGGCGATGACGCCCGCAGGATCGGCAAGCCCCGTGGTCTCGATGAGCACGCGGTTGAACTTGGGGATGACGCCCTGCTGGGACTTCACGAGGTTCTGCGCCAGGCAGTCGATGAGCGCGCCCTGGAGCGAGCAGCAGATGCAGCCTGAGCCCAGCAGGACCACGGTGTCGTCGACGCTCTGCACCAGCTCGTGGTCGAGGCCGACGTCGCCGAACTCGTTGATGAGGACCAGTGTGTCCTTGAGCTCCGGAGAGTTGACCCAGTGGTTGAGCAGCGTGGTCTTGCCGCTGCCTAGGAAGCCCGTGATGATGTTGACGGGGATGAGGTTGGGGTTCTCCCCCAGTGATGTGTCTGACACTTTGCCTATGCTCCGAAAATGTAGCCGAGCGCCCGCAGGAGGGCCGGGTTCCTGATCCCGTCGCTCTCGTTTATCACGTCGTGGAATGCCCCGCCAATGACCTCGAGCGAGGGGCTGAGCGCGTCGCCGCGGTGGCGGGTGTAGAAATCCACGGTCGCCGGGGTGGAAACCACCCGGTCGAGGCCCGCGGGCATAAACAAGACTTTAGAGCGCAGTTGCCGGCGGCTGGCCATGAGGGAGAGCTGCCGGAAGGTCGCGGCGCTCACGAAGCCGAACGTGGGGCTTCCGGTGAGCGTCTCAGGGTGCGCTGCGTAGTAGTCATGATAAGCCTCGTAGCGCTCCTTGCAGTGCGAGTGATAGTTTTCATCAAAAGGTATGCGCCTGTAGGCCGCGCCGTAGGGCGTGTAGAGCGCGCGCACGAAGGGCAGGCACCCGATGGTCGCGACGCACTCCATGGCGGCCTGGGAGAGCTTCACGCAAGGCCAGATGTAGGGGGCGATGAGCGCGCAGCGCGCAGGCGGGTTTTCAGCCTTGGAAATGAAGTCCAATGCCACGAGGCCGCCCATCGAGAAGGCCATGAGTCCGAAGTCCTTGATCTCAAGCTTTTCAATGAGCAATCTAATGTCGGAGCTCAGCGACTTGATGCTCCTGATGTGGCATTTCTGGGGGTCCCTGAGGAGCCGGTCGGAGAGGCCCTGCCCGCGCGCGAAGAGCACGCAGACCCGCGTCATTGTGCCCTGCATGCTGTAGAGGAACTCGGCGTACTTGTGCTCGGTCTCGCCGCGGCCCGGGATTATGGCAAGCGTGCGCTCGCAATGCCCGGGGCGGTACTCGCAGGCGGTGATGGTGACTCCATCGGGGGCCTTGATGCGTTGGATCCGCACGCTTCGGCTGTAGAAGGACTCGATGTCCTGCTTCTTTTGGACAAATTCCCGGGCGGTCAGGAGCCTGGGGGGGATGTACGGCATGGGGAATGGCCTCCGCGAAGGGGCGCTGGCCTCAATGGCGCCTTGAGATCTTCAAAACGTTGGGGACGGCCTTGATGCGCTTGATGACGCCTGCAAGGTGCATGCGGTCCCTAACGGTGACGGTGAGCTTCATCACCGCGGTGTTCTCGTCCTTCTGCTCGGAGCTGATGCTCTGCACCGAGGAGCCGGCGATGTCGACCGCGTTGAGCACCTCGGTCATGATCCCCTGGCGCTTCTCGAGCTCGACGATGATCCCGGTGTTGAAGCTCTGCTCGGAGGCCACGGCCAGATCCCAACCCACCTTGAGCAGCTTGGTCGGATCCTTCTCGATCGCGCGCAGGTTGCCGCAGCCCTTGCGGTGGATGACCAGGCCGCGGCCCGAGGCGACGTGGGCGATGATCTCGTCCCCGGGGATCGGCATGCAGCACTGCGCGAAGACGTAGGGCACGCCGCCGGTGCCGGTGATGGGCAGCCCGGAGTTCTCAGGCGAGCTGGGGGCGAGCATCCGCGCCACCGAGACGGTGAGGATGTTGCCCATCGCGACGTCGGCAAAGAGCGACTTGAGATCGGGCTTGTTGAAGTGCTTGAGCACCTTGGCGATGGTGTCCTCGGGGATGTCCTCGATGTGGCGCCCGTGCAGCGCGTTTAGCAGCAGGCGGCGGCCGATCAACTCGCACTCCTGGGTGCGCAGGCCCTTGAGGTACTGGCGGATCTTCGAGCGGGCCTTAGAGGTGACCACGCTTGAGAGCCAGATGGCGTTGGGCCTGGCGTTGGGATTGGTGATGATCTCGACCGTCTGGCCGGACTCCAGCGGGTGGGAGAGCGGGAAGGAGTGGTGGTTGACGATGGAGCCGATGCAGTGCTGCCCGATGTCGGTGTGCACGGCGTAGGCGAAGTCCACCGGGGTCGCCCCCTTGGGCAGGTCGTAGATCTTGCCCTCCGGCGTGAAGATGTAGATGGCGTCCGGGAAGAGGTCGGTCTTGACGTCCTCGATGAACTCCTTAGAGCTGTCCGAGCTGTTCTGGAGGTCGATGATGTTCTTGAGCCAAAGCTGGGCGTTGCGCTGGGAGGTGGTGGAGACCGGCTCCGAGCCGCTCTCCTTGTAGGCCCAGTGGGCTGCGACGCCGCGCGCTGCTATCTGATCCATGAACTCGGTGCGGATCTGGATCTCCACGGGCACGCCGCGCGGGCCGATGAGCGAGGTGTGCAGCGACTGGTAGCCGTTGATCTTCGGGATGGCGATGTAGTCCTTGAATCCGCCGGGGCGCGGCTTGAAGAGGCTGTGCATCTGCCCCAGCACGCGGTAGCAGGTGTCGACGTCCTTCAAGATGATCCTGAAGGCGTAGACGTCCATGATCTCCGAGAACTGGAGCTCCTTGCGCACCATCTTGCGGTAGATGCTGTAGATGCGCTTCTCGCGCCCGAGCACCCGCGCCTCGATCCCCACATCCTCCAGGCGCTTGCGGATGAGCTTCAGGATCCCCTCCACGACCTCGCGGCGGTTGTTGCGCGCGCGCGTCACGGCAGCCTTCAAGATGCGGTAGCGCATCGGGTAGAGCGCGGCCATCCCCAGCTCCTCGAGCTCGGACTTGATGTCCGAGATGCCCAGGCGGTTGGCGATCGGCGCGAACACATCGAGCGTCTCGCGGGCGATGCGCTTGCGCTTGTCCTCGCGCAGCGCTCCCAGGGTGCGCATGTTGTGGGTGCGGTCGGCAAGCTTGATCAGGATGACGCGGATGTCACGGGTCATTGCGAGGATCATCTTGCGGAAGTTCTCGGTCTGGGCCTCGCGGTAGTTGTGGAAATTAAGCTTGTCGAGCTTGGTGACGCCTTCGACCAGCGTCTCCACGGAAACACCGAAGTTGCGCTCTAGATCCTGATCCTGGGTGTCGGTGTCCTCTACCACGTCGTGCAATAGGGCCGCCTGGACCGACTCGGAATCGAGGTGCATCTTCGCGACGATGGTCGCCACGGCGATCGGGTGGATGATGTATGGCTCGCCGGAGGCGCGGCGCTGCTTGGAATGGGCGTTGTCCGCCAGGACGAAGGCCCGGTCGACGGCTGCCACCTCGTCTGCAGGCAGGTAGGAGGAGACGAGCTCCCTCAGGTGGACGTAGTAATGGAGGTTGGGAGAATGGAGCACGGCCTCAGATGGGCGCATGGCATCGCCGCTTGATGCGCTGGCGTTGTCATTGGGATCTCCCATGGGCCGTGCCTCCGCTTGCGGATCTCAGGCGAACATCTCTGCGCCGTCGATGGGGGCGAACTCGCTGTCGGACGGATGGGCGGCTGCGTCGCGCAGGCGCTCCTTGCGGTCCTGCTTGTCGAGGAACTCCTCGGTGATGAGGCCTTCCTCGATCTCGCGCAGCGCGATCACGGTGGGCTTGTCGTTCTCCTCGTCGACGAGCGGCTTGCTGCCCATCGAGATCTGGCGGGCGCGGCGGGCCGCGAGCAGGACGAGATCGAAGCGGTTGCCCACTTTGTTGACTGCGTCTTCTACCGTAACTCTGGCCATTTGCTGTTACCTTCTGGTTTAAATGATTAGGCTTGTGCTTATTTTAGCCCAACGATTATACATCACGGCGGCTCAATCCCGCGGCGATGACGAGCCCGGGAACAAAGACTCGACCTCCGGGGCCTTCAGGGCGGTCTCGTCGCGCGCGGCGAGGATGATCGAGCGCAGCTCGTTGAGCGCGGTGTCGAAGTCGTCGTTGATGATCACGTGGTCGTACTCGGAGTAGTGCGAGATCTCGCGCAGCGCCTTTTCCATGCGGCCTTTGATGACCTCTTCTGAATCCTGGCCGCGGCTGTTGAGGCGGCGCCTGAGCTCCTCAAGCGAGGGCGGGATTATGAAGATGCTCCGGGCCTCGGGCGAGATCCTGCGGATCTGCCTGGCGCCCTGCCAGTCGATGTCAAAGAGCACGTCCCTGCCCTCGGACACCCATTGCTCCACGATCTCGCGGGAAGTGCCGTAGTAGTGGCCGAACACGTTGGCGTACTCATAGAACGCCCCGCGCGCGATGAGGGCCTTGAACTCCTCCTCGCCTACGAAATGGTAGGCCACGTGATCGACCTCGCCAGGGCGCGGCGCGCGCGTGGTGTGGGAGATCGAGAGCCGCAGCGAATCGTCGCCGTTGAAGCGCGACAACAGCGCGCTGATGAGCGATGACTTGCCTGCGCCGCTTGGCGCCGAGACTATGAAAAGCTGTCCTTTTTTCATTTGAAAGCCTGCCTGAGCATTGCTGTCATTCGTCTTGATCCTGCCGGACCCGGGCGTCCGCGCCGTCCCCAAACCACTGCCTGAGCACGCCGCGCGCCTCCTCTATCCCCGACTTCTTGGTGGCCGAGAAGGCGATTATGGTGAAGGCGCCGCCGAACTCGCTCAATGCGTCGCGCACCTGCGCGACAGCGCGCCTTGCGGCGTTGACGCCGAGTTTGTCGGACTTGGTGAGCAGTATGAGCACCGGCAGGCGCGCCGCGATGCTCCAGTCGAGGATAAGCCTGTCGTGGTCGCGCAGCGGGGTGCGGATGTCCATGGTCATCACCAGCCCCTTCAAGGGCTGCCGCTCCTGGAGGTATTGCGTCATGCTGCGCTGCCACTCGCGCTTCATCGAGTCAGGGACTGCGGCGTAGCCGTAGCCTGGCAGGTCGCAGAGGAACTTGCCGTCGGCGACCTTGAACACGTTGATGAGGCGGGTGCGTCCCGGGGTGCGCGAGGTGCGCGCCAGCGCCTTCTGATCGCAGATGGCGTTGATGGACGATGACTTACCGGAGTTGGACCTGCCGACGAAGGCGATCTCAATGCCTTCGTCCGGCGGCAGGCGGCTGATGTCGGGCGCGCTGGTCACGAAGCGCGTTTTGGCAAACGAGAGGGGGGCGCCTTCCATGCTGCTCACTTCTTGCTGATGCTGTAGGCGGCGAGGATCTCGTCGGGGGTGAGGTTGCGGTGCTCCTCGAACTCCCTTACGAGGTCGAACTCGGTGTTGTCCATCGCCAGCTCCAGGAAGAACACGTTGCTGCCTTCGGTGGTGAAGGTCACCTTGCTGAACCTGGGGTTGTCGAGGTTGACGCTGATGCTGATCTGCAGCTCGCGCGGCAGCGCCAGCATCTTGGGCTGGGACTGGGTGATGGAGGTGTGCAGCTTGTCGTTCACGTTCTTGGTGAAGTTGCCGAGGATCTGGTTCATCAGCTCGCCTAAGGCGTTGGAGACCTCCTCGGAGGTGTAGTTGATCGCCTGGTCCTTCTCAGGGATGCCCATGGCGGTCATGTAGTTGCGGTACAGCTCCATCGCCGTCTCCTTGGGGAAGTTGATGACCACCATGCCCGAGAACGAGCCGGTGAACATCACGAACGTGCCGATGTCCGGCGTGAGCGTGGTCTTGGAGATGCGCTGGACCATCGGCGCGTACTTGACCTTGTGAGAGGTCGCTGAAGTGAGCACGGCGGCGACGGAGTCGCAAAGCCCCAGCATGAGGTCGTCGTAGTTGATGATCTTCTTATCGGCCATGATTTTCCCTCCGGAATGCGGCCCAGAGCCGCTGTTTTTCCGTCATTTTAACCGAGGGGTGGCGCGCGGACGAGGGCTTGGATCAGAAAATGACGCCCGGGGCGCCCCCGGGCGCGGGCCCTACTTGATGTTGAGCTCCTTGATCTTGCGCGTGAGGGTGTTGCGCCCCCAGCCCAGGAGCCTCGCCGACTCCTGCTTGTGGTTGCCGGTGAAGCTCAGCGTGGCCTCGAGCATGACGCGCTCGAACTCCGGGACGGCCTCGGAGAGGATGTCGCGCTCGCCCGATCTCAGGCGGCTGTCGACCCAGTTGCGCAGCTGCTCCTGCCAGGAGGTGGCCTCCTTGGTCGAGCCGGTGATCGGGGCGGCTCCTGGCGTGTGCACGGGCTGGGCGCGGGCGTGCAGGAAGTCCTGGGGCAGGTCCACGAGCTGGATGTCGTTGCCCGTGACCATGATGGTCAGGTACTTGCACAGGTTCTTGAGCTGGGTGACGTTGCCAGGCCAGCTCTGGCGGCAGAGGAACACGAGCACCTCGGAGGTGAGCTTCTTGGGCTCGGTGCGCGCCTCGGCCGCCGCCTGCGCGAGGAAGTGCTTGGCGAGCATCGGGATGTCGTTGTTGCGCTCGCGCAGCGGCGGCATGTTCACGTTGATGACGTTCAGGCGGTAATAGAGGTCGGCGATGAAGGTCCCCGACTGGGCCATTGACTCGAGATCCTTTGAGGAGGAGGCGATGATCCTGACGTCGGCCTTCACCGGACGGTCGGCCCCCACCGGGATGTAGTCGCCGGTCTGGAGCAGCCTCAGGAGCCTGGTCTGGGCGTCCATCGGCATGTCGCAGATCTCGTTTATGAAGAGCGTGCCGCCTTCGGCCTGCTTGAGCGCGCAGGGCTCCTCGTCGTCGCCGTCCCTGGCTCCCCCGAAGATCTGCGACTGGATCATGTCCTGCGGGACCGAGGACATGTTGACGGTCACGAAGGCCCTGCCCTTGCGCGCGCCGTGGTTGTGCAATGCCTGGGCCACGAGCTCGCGGCCGGTGCCGACCTCGCCGTGGATGAGCACCGGGAGGTCGGTTCTGGAGACGCGGCCGATGAACTTGAAGACCTCCTGCATCACCGGGGACTTGCCGATGATCTCCTCCTCCTCGCCTGCGTTGCTGCTGAGGGCGGGGGCGTCGCCCTGGCGGGCCTTCTCCTCGCGCATCTTCCTGGTGTTGAAGCGGTGGAGCGCGGCGCGCCTGATCACGGCGACGGCAGCCTCGATGTCGAAGGGCTTGGGCAGGTACTCGAACGAGCCCTGCTCGTAGGAGTCGATGGCCGCGGCCAGATCGCTGTGGGCGGTCATGATGATGAACGGGATGTCGGGATCGGTCTTGTGGACTTCCTTGATGAGGGCGAGGCCGTCGACGCCCGGCATCCTGATGTCGGAGACTATGACGTCCGGAACCTCGCGCTGGAGGGCCGCCAGGGCCGCGTCGCCGTTCTCGAACAGGCGGTGCCTTATGCTGTTGACGTCGAGTGCCTTGTCGAAAACAAAGCGGATGCTGGCGTCATCGTCAATGATCCAGATCATGGGATTCATAAAGACTTTACCTCGCTTGTCGATTGCGTGCTTTTAGGGGGCTTGGGAATGGGGAGGACGATCTTGAAGGTTGTCTCGGCAGGGGTGCTGCGGCACTCGAGCGAGCCGCCGTGGCGCTCGATGATGCCCTGGGCTATGGAAAGCCCCAGGCCGTTGCCGTTCTGCTTGGTGGTGACCATGGGGTAGAAGATCCGCTGCCTAAGCTCCTCGGGGATCTCCGGCCCGTTGTCGGTGATCGAGATGGCGACCACGGTCGGATACTTGTGCTCGCGCACGATGTGGCCCGACTCGGCGCGGGTGACCACGCGCACCAGCGGGTGCTCGGTGTGCGCGTCGGCCATGGCCTCGATGGCGTTGTTGACGATGTTCAGCAGCACCTGCTGCATCGAGTCGACGTCGAGCTTGAGCTCGGGCAGCGAGGGATCGTAGTCCTTCTCGAAGCGCACGCTGGCCTTCTTCTGCATCGCCGAGAGCGAGAGCACCTTCTCGATGACGTAGTGGATGTTGACCCAGACCATGGGGCTTGGGCGCTGGGGCCCCAGCAGGTTGTCCACGAGCTTCTTGAGGCGGTCGGTCTGATCGATGATGACCGAGGTGTACTCCTTGATGGCCGGATCCTTCTTGGCATAGGACAGCTCGAGCAGCTGCGCCGCGCCGCGGATGCCGCCCAGGGGGTTCTTGATCTCGTGGGCGATGTTGCGCACCAGGTCGCGCGCCGCCGTGTGCTGGGTCTGCAGCGAGACCGCGTCGGCCAGGCGCTGCTGGTGGTCTATCGAGTGCATCTCGATGAGCAGCCCGTGGCCGCGGCCGCTGTAGAGCCCCACCGAGAGGTTGACGCTCAGGCTGAAGCCGGGCTCTGGCGAGAGCATCACGCCTGCGGCGGTGAAGCCCTGGAAGCTCGATTTCACCGGATTGGGGAGGTTTGAGAGGAACGAGGCCTCGCTGCGATCCACGATATCGCAGAACTTGAGCGTTTCGAGGCGCAGGTGCGACATCGACAAAAGCTGCTCGGCCGCCGGGTTGGCATAGACGATCCGCAGCTGCGAATCGGTCACCAGGATGGCCGTGTACAGTCCTTCGATGATTGATTTTGGTTCAGTGTGCATGGGTTCTGCTGAGCAAATCTAGTGCAATGCACAAATCTTAGATCAAAACAAAACGAGATGCATCAGACATAGCACAAAAATAGTGCACGGTTTTAAGGGTTGCCGGACGTCTGAAAGGGGAGGTAAATCGAGATTTGTATATTGTCTTACAAGGAGTTAAAACAAGGCAGGGCAGTGGAAAACTCCGCTGCCCCGCCATTTTCAACGCTGGATTTTGGCTCAGTTCGTGCTCTTCTTGCCGCCTGCAGCCCTGAACGCGCGCACGCGGTCCATCTCGGAGAGGTTCTTCTTGCGCAGGCGAATGCTGACCGGGGTCACCTCGACGAGCTCGTCGTCGTTGATGTACTCGAGGCTCTGCTCAAGCGACATCCTCACCGGCGGGGTCAGCAGGATGTTGTCGTCCGAGCCTGCGGCGCGGACGTTGGTCAGCTTCTTGGTCTTCAGCGGGTTGACGGTCAGGTCGTTGTCGCGGACGTGCTGGCCGATGATCTCGCCCTCGTAGACCTCCTCGCCCGGCCCCACGAAGAGGCGGCCGCGCTCCTGGAGGAACCACAGCGCATAAGGCACGGTCTTGCCGGTGTCGTTTGAGATCATGACGCCGTTCTGGCGGTCGCCCAAGCTGCCGCCCAGGTAGGTGTCGTAGCTGTCAAACGAGTGGTACATGAGGCCGGTGCCCGAGGTGAGGCTCATGTAGAGGGTCTGGAAGCCGATGAGCCCGCGCGAGGGGATGCGGTAGTCGAGCCTGACGCGGCCCTTGCCGTCGGGGGTCATGTTCTTGAGCTCGCCCTTCCTGCGGCCGAGCTCCTCCATGACCGGGCCCTGATTCTCCTCGCGCAGGTCGCAGGTGAGGACCTCGTACGGCTCGAGGGTTCTGCCGCCCTCCTTCTTCAGGATGACCTGCGGGCGGGAGACGGCCAGCTCGTAGCCCTCGCGGCGCATCTCCTCGATGAGTACGGAGAGGTGCAGCTCGCCGCGGCCGGAGACCTTGAAGCGGTCGGCGTCCTCGGTGGCCTCGACGCGCAGGGCGACGTTGTGGACTAGCTCCTGCTTGAGGCGCTCCTCGATGTTCCTCGAGGTGATGAACTTGCCTTCGCGGCCGGCAAACGGCGAGGTGTTGACGCAGAAGTTCATTGTCACGGTCGGCTCGTCCACGGTCAGGGGCGGCAGCGCCTCGACCTTCGCGGGATCGCAGACGGTGTCGGAGATCTTCAGCTCGCCCAATCCGGTCACGGCCACGATGTCGCCAGCCTCGGCGACGTCAGCGACCTTGCGGTGGAGGCCGAGGTAGTCCATGACCTGGCCGATCTTGCCGCTGCGGGTATTGCCGTCGCGGCCGATGATGGTCACGGCCTGGTTGGCGCGGGCCTGGCCGCGCTTGACGCGGCCGACGCCGATGACGCCGACGAACGAGGTGAAGTCGAGCGAGGAGATCTGCATCTGGAACGGGCCGTTCAAGTCAGCCTCAGGCGGGGAGACCTTGTCGACGATGGTCTGGAACAGGGGCTCCATGTTCTCGCCCTTGACGCCCTCCTCGAGGGAGGCCCAGCCCTGGAAGGCCGAGGCGTAGACGACCGGGAAGTCGAGCTGCTCGTCCGAGGCGCCGAGGTTGTCAAACAGGTCGAAGACCTGGTCGATGACCCAGCTGGGCCTGGCGCCCTCGCGGTCGCACTTGTTGATGACGACGATCGGCTTCAAGCCGGCGGCGAAGGCCTTCTGGGTGACGAAGCGGGTCTGCGGCATCGGGCCGTCGACGGCGTCGACGAGCAGCAGCACGGAGTCGACCATGGACATCACGCGCTCGACCTCGCCGCCGAAGTCGGCGTGGCCCGGGGTGTCGACGATGTTGATGCGGTAGCCGTGCCAGTCGATGGCGGTGTTCTTTGAAAGGATGGTGATGCCGCGTTCCTTCTCGATGGCGTTTGAGTCCATCACTCGGGTCTGGCCCAGTTCGCTGCGGTCAAGGGTGCCCGACTGGCGCAGCAGGCTGTCCACCAGCGTGGTCTTGCCGTGGTCAACATGCGCGATGATCGCGATGTTGCGGATCTTGTTGACATCCATTTGTGTGTATCCTGTGGTTAGGTCTGATGTCCCCTGCGGCGCGCGCGGGGGATCACGGGTTGCCCATGCTCCGGAATGGGCCGGAGGCCGGGCTTTGCCTGTCCCTTTTTCGAGGCGGGACGATGCTTCTGACAAAATCGTAATATTTTAACGTAGTTTTTGACGCATGACGCATTCTTACGCCTTGCGCCGTGGCAGCGCGGGCATCCCCGGCGGGGCGGGCGCAGGGCTGATTTGCTAGAATATAAGGCGTTTCATTCAAAAAGGCGGAGGGCGCAAGTGAGGGAGCTTTTCAGATATTTCGTGAGCCGGGTGCGGCGCGACAGCATCGGCCTTGAGGCCTCCTCGCTCGCCTTCACCTCGATCCTCGCCCTCATACCGGCACTGACCGTGGTCTTGGCCATGTTCGCCATGGTTCCGTCCTTCCGCGGCGTGCGCGACGCCTTGAAGAAGTTCGCCTCCCAGAACCTGATGCCGGTGTTCTCAGAGACCGTCAACAACTACGTGGGGGCGCTGGTCGCGCACGCCGGCAAGCTCACGCTCACCAGCACCATCGCCTTCTTCATCATCTCGCTTCTGCTGGTACGCTCGGTGGACTTCTCGCTGAACCGCATCTGGCGCGGCGGGCGGCGCAAGTTCGGCCAGACCGTGGCCATCTACTGGACGCTGCTCACCCTGGGCCCCCTGGCGGTCGGGCTCATCATCTGGCTCACCTCGAGGGTCATCGCCTATGCCGCGCACTCAGGCGGCGTGGTGGGGATCCCGCTTCTGGTCGCCTACTTCGTCTTCCCGGTCATCATCGAGATCATCGTGATAGCCGCGCTCTACATCGTCGTGCCGGCGGTGCAGGTGCGCTTCCAGGACGCGCTCCTGGGCGCGGTCTTCGTCACGGTGCTCCTTGAGATCTCAAAGAAGATCTTCAGCGTCTTCGTGCTGAACTTCGCCAACTACAAGATGGTCTACGGGGCGTTCGCGGCGCTGCCGGTAATGATGATCTGGATCTACATCAACTGGTGGATAGTGCTCCTGGGCGCGGAGTTCACCGCGACGCTGGGCACCGTGCGCTCGGGGATGGGCGAGGACGTGCCGGGCTTCATGGTCTACCTGGCGAACATGACGGGCTCGACGCTGGGCTCTGACAACGCCGTGAGGGTGAGGCGCAAGGCCTCCATCAACATCAAGGTCTCAAGGCGGCAGCGGCCGTCCTAGTGAAAGCCTCAAGCCTTCAGCGGATCCCGTCCTGGGATCCGCGTGAAAAAGTCCTATTCTTCTTCCGCAGCCTTCCCGGAGCCCTCCTCCGCTTGAGCCTTGCCCCCTTCCCCCTGGCCGCTTCCATCGGATTCGGAGCTGTCATGGGCTTCAAGCGCCGCTATCTCGTCCTTGAGCGCCTTCAGGGCGTCGTTGAGCTTCTGCTCGCTTTGGCGCTGCTCCTCGGCCTGCCTTGCCAGATCCTCCTCGCGTTGCCTGCGCTCGTCCTCGGTGAGCTGCTTTACAAAGAGCCCCGGGCGCAGCACCGGCCCGCGGTCGATGGCGTCGATCTCAAAGTCCGGGGCGGGCAGCTTCCCGCCCATGTGCACCGTGGTCAGGCTGTCGCGCGGGTAGCTTGCAAAGAAGGCCTCGCCTGAGAGCGCGCCGTCAGAGAGGCCGGCTTCGGCGTGCATGCTCATGCGCGAGGCTGGCAGCGAGGCGCTGGCGTTGAGCACGCCCTTGCCGCCTGAGAACTCAAGCTGCAAGAGCAGATCGTGGAAGCCGCAGTCGCTGTCTGAGAGCGCGGCCTCGAGCTTGTCCCAGGGCAGCGAGTAGATCCCCTTCCTGCCGCCGTTTATGAGGTCGAGCCCGAAGTCTGAGACCAAGAGCGAGTCGCTCCGTACGGTCACGTGGCCCTGGAGGTTCTTCAGGAAGTCGGAAGGCGGCCCCTGGGTGCGCAGCTGCGCGTCGAGGTCGATCGTCCCGCCCAGCGTGCGCGGCAGCAGGTCGGAGTTTAAGGCCGAGGTGTCGAATCCGCGGGCCTGTGCGATGGCGAAGCCCTTGCCGTCGTCAAGCGGCAGCGACATGGCGAAAGTCGCCTGCGACTTGCCGAACACGGCCTTGGGCACCGAGAGCGTGATCCCCTGGGAGCTGAAGTTCGAGATGAGCGAGAGCTCGGCGCACCTCAGGTCGTGGTAGAGCACGTCGCTGGCCGAAATGCTCGCAGCCCCCGCGGGGGCCGAGGCGAAGCCGTCCTCCCCTGACCAGGAGAAGCCTGAGACGGTGCCGCTTATGGAGCGCGCCGAGAGGCGCAGCGTGTCGAGGTGGGAGAGGAAGGAGATCCCGCTCAGCGTCAGCGTGCCCACGGTGACCGGGCCATTGAGGCGCTTTGCAAGGCCGTCGCGCAGATCAGGCGTGAGCTCGAGCCTGCCGCCGCCTAGCGAGAGCGAGCGCACGCTCAGGCCGCCGCCTGCGCCTGCGAAGGCGTCGAGGCTGAAGCTGCCGCCGAACACGCGTCCGCCCAGCTTGATGTCGGCCCCGCCGTCGGCTGCGCTGATCTCGGCGCGCGCGTCCTCGGCGGTGATCTGCATGTCAGGCAGCGAGACCTCGCCGATGCGGCCTGAGTAGATGAACGAGGCCTTGCCGCCTGAGAGCGAGAGGTCGAGGAACCTGCCGTCCATGCCCGAGAGCGCTATGCCGCGGGATGGCAGTAGCACGACCATCGAGGATGCGGAGGCCTCGGATGCGGTGATCCTGAGGGATGGCGGGATGCGCGAGGCGTCCTTGAGCACCACGCGGTCGAGGTTGAGCTCCGAGAACTCGAGCGTGTGCGGATCGGGCATGGCGAGGCTGCCCGAGATGGTGCCGCCCAGGGCCTCGAGCGTGAGCGAGGAGATCTCGGCCGTGCCCTGGCGCAGCTCGAACTTGCCTGAAAGCGACTTGAAGGGCAGCGAGCTGAAGGAGCCCTGGGCAAGCTCTCCGGAACCCGAGCCGGCCTCGGCGCGCCCGCCCTTGCCAAGGAGCAGCGACGAGATCTCAAAAGAGCCCGAGGAGGCCTTGAGGTCGGCCGCATCCACCGGCACGTTGACCGCGTGAAGGGCGTCTATCTGCACGCTGTCAAAGCCGAATTTGCCTTCGGCCATTTTGGCGACGTCGCCAGGGGCGGCCTTGACGTCCTTGACGTAGAGGTCGTGGATCACCAGGCGCCTGCGGTCCAGGAGCGAGCGCAGATCGTACTCGGCGTAGAGCTCGCCTATGGTGCTCCTGCCAAAGCCCACGTCGTGGAGCTTGAGCGTGTCGGGGTAGAGGGGCGAGAACTCGACCTTGCCAACGGTGAATGGCATGCCCGAGCGCTCGGTGAGGAGCTTTAAAAGCGGATCCTTCACGTGCTGGCCGTTGAACCAGAAGATGAAGGCCCCCGCCGCGAGCGCGGCGACGAGCATGAGCAGGAACGCTCCCTTGACGATGCGGGACGCCGCGCTCTGGCGGCGGTGCGAGATGTTGCGGCGAAGCGCCATGGGCTAGCCCTCCCCTGCGGCCGCGGCGAAGGAGGGGAACCAGCGCTTGACGAGCGCCCGGGCCCTCCCCGGATCGGCCTTTAGGATTTCCTCGGCGGCCTTGCGCGCCCCCGGCGCCAGATCGGCGTCGCGCGAGGCGTCTGCCACCTTGAACACGTTGAATCCGGTCTGCTCGGTGCCGGTGATGTCGCCAGGGCCCCTGAGCTTGAGGTCCTCCTCGGCGATCTCGAAGCCGTCTGAGCTTGAGCGCATGATCTTCAGGCGCTCCATCGCGATCTCCGCTCCCTTGGGATCGTCCTCGGGACCCGGGGCCTTGTAGAGCAGCAGGCAGTAGGACTGCTTGCTGCCGCGCCCGACGCGGCCGCGCAGCTGATGGAGCTGGGCAAGCCCGAAGGCCTCGGCGCTGTCGATGACCATGATGGTCGCGGAGGGCACGTCGACGCCTACTTCGATTATGGTGGTGGCTACGAGCACCGAGAAGGCGCCCTGGGCAAAGCGCCTCATCGCCTCGTTCTTCTCGGCCTCGCCCATGCGCCCGTGGAGCAGCCCGACCTTGTCGCCCAGGACATGCCTGAGCTCCTCGTAGGCCTCAAGCGCCGCAGCGGCGCCGTGGATGTCTTCGGGATCGGGGTCGATCCTCGGGCACACCCAGTAGGCCTGCACGCCGCCCTGGCAGGCGCGGGCGAGGCGGGAGACCACCTCGCCGCGCCTTGACATCTCGCACAGCGTGGTGATTATCGGCTTGCGTCCGCGCGGCGGCTCCTTGAGCACCGAGACGTCCAGTCCTGCGTAGAGCGCCAGCTGCGAGGTCCTCGGGATCGGGGTCGCGGTCATGACGAGCTGGTGCACGGCCTGCCCCGGCGGAGCCTTGTGCAGCAGCGCCAGGCGCTGCTCGGTGCCGAAGCGGTGCTGCTCGTCGATAACGGCCAGCGCGAGGCTCCTGTAGGCGACGTCGCTCTGGAAGAGGCTGTGGGTGCCGATGGCGACCATGCACTGCCCGGAGGCCAGATCGGCAAGCGCCCTGGCGCGGTCGCGTCCCTTGACCTCGGAGGTGAGCAGCACGCAGCTCACCCCGACTGACGAGAGCACTTGGCTGAACTTGCGGTAGTGCTGCTGCGCCAGAAGCTCGGTCGGCGCGAGCACGGCGCTCTGGGCCCCGGAGGCGGCGGCCTGGGCGCAGGCCATCAGCGCCACCGCGGTCTTGCCCGATCCCACGTCGCCGTGCAGCAATCTGAGCATCGGCGAGCCGCGCCCGAGGTCGCCCATGATCTCCTTGAAGGCGCGCGCCTGAGAGGGCGTGGGCTCGAACCCGAGGGCGGACACCACGGCGCGCTGGAGCCCTTCATTGAGCGCGATGGCGCGGGCGCGGCGGCGCTCGTTGCGGATCTTGAGGGAGAGCATGATCACCTGGTAGGCCGCAAGCTCCTCGAAGCAGACGCGGCGGAACGAGTCGAGCTGCGGCGGGAAGACCATGATCCCGGGGAAGGGCGCGGGCTTGGGGCGGTGGGCGTCGGCGATGGCCTCGCCGAGCGTCATGCCGAAGGGGTTGCACGAGGGCGGCAGGAGCTCTGGAAGCGGGATCGCCTTGAGGCTGTCGGCGGCGGCCCTGGCGGCATTGCGGATGACCTTCTGCGCAAGCCCGGCCGTCGAGTGGTAGACCGGGGTGAGGCGGTCTGACAGGCGCGGCTCCTCGCCGCGGCCTAGGAACACGACCTTGGGGTGCTGGAGGCACATGGCGCCGCTGGGGTCGCGCTTGGCAACGCCGAAGGCGAGCACGCGCGCGCCCGGGGTGAAGCGGTTTGAAAACGAAGGGTATGAGTTGAAGAACACCGCGTCCATGGGGCCACTCTCGTCCTCCATGGCGACCTTGAGGATGCGCACGCGCCCGGGCTGGAAGGAGCGCGAGGCGCGCGCGGTCAGGCAGTAGAGCGCGGGGATCTTGTTGGTCTTGGCGTCTGCGGCGCGGGTGATCCGGGTCTCGTCGAGGTAGCGGAAGGGGAAGTCCGTGAGCAGGTCGAAGAGCGTGTCGACGCCCAGGGCGCGGAACTTGGCGGCCAGGGCCTCGCCCACCCCGCGCAGCGAGGTGACGCTGTTGGTCCTGTAGTACTCGTCCCCTTCAACCATGCCTATCTCACAGCAGGTGCCTTATGAACAGCGAGGCCTTGAGCAACTTCATGCGGTTCATGATCTTCTGGACCTCCTCGGGGTAGTCCTGGAGCGTCTCTATCTCCGAGGCGTCGCCGATGCGCCTGGTGTGCCTGAGCAGGTAGAGCTGCTCGTGCATGAACTTGTCCTGCATCACGTGGTTGGGATCGGAGATCACCAGCCCGTTCTCAAGGTCGAGCGCCCAGGCGCGCGGGTTGAGGTTGTTGCCGGTGATGAGCGCGTAGCTGTGGTCGGCGAATATCCCCTTGACGTGGAAGGTGTTGTCCCCGTCCTTCCAGAGCATCACGTTGAGCGCCCCGGACTTGACGAAGCGGTCGTGGCGCAGCACGAACTCGCGCAGGTTCTGCTCGTAGATGTATGGCACGACGCCCACGGCCGAGAATTTCTCACCGGGCTTGATGTAAAAGTCGTTGGCGGTCTTGTCGCCTGCGAGCAGCGTGACCCTGACCCCGCTCTCGAGGGCCTCCGAGATCTGCGCGAGCACGGGCTTGGGCGGGTTGAAGTAGGGGGTGCAGATGAAGAGCTGCTCCTTGGCCGCCCCCAGGATCCAGAGCACGGCGCGGTTTAGGAGGTTGTGGCGCTTGCCGAGCCCGGCAAGCGGGGTGATCCCCACCTCGCCGCGGTGGATGTGGGAGTTCTTGAAGGCGTACTGGACCTGGGTCAGGTGGCGGCGCAGCTGCCTGATGTCATCGCGGATCTGCTTTGCCGGCTTCACCGGCCCCTGCGAGAAGTCCTGCACCGCGTAGTTCGGATGGAAGGCCGAGGTCACGAAGGAGCACATCGAGTCGGCGAGCTCGGCCGAGCGGATCTCGTGGTAGCGGTCCAGGCGGTAGCGGCCGTGGAAGTCCAGATAGACGTCGTTGACCGAGGCGCCAGAGTAGAGCACGGTGTCGTCGAACACGCAGCCCTTCAAGTGCATCACCCCGAAAAGCTCGCGGCGCTTGACTGGTACGCCGTAGATGGCAGGAGGGTTGTCGCAGCCCTCGGCGGCCTTTATGTAAAGCGCGCTGTTGCCGGCCGAGGGCGCCGCGCCGATGAGGCCGCGCTGGGCGCGGTGGAAGTCCACGTAGACCCTCACGTAGAGGCGGGGGTTGAGGGCCTTGGCGTCATAGAGGGCCTTCAGGATCTCGCGGCCGCAGTCGTCGTCCTGCAGGTAGAGCACGGTCATGAGGATGCGGTGCTGGGCGGAGGCGATGAGCTGGAGCATGCGCTTGTGGAAGAGCGAGGGGCTTTCGAGTATGTCGTAGTCCTCAGGCTTCACGGTGATGCAGGGCAGCTGCTGCAGCCTGGTCTGGCAGTAGATCTGTCCTGCCAGGTTTCTGCGGAAAAACATGATCCGTCCCTCCTAGATTGGCGCGGTTGCGCGGGTCAGATATGCGACCTCGCTGTCGGTGAGCGTGCCAGAGGCGTTCTTTATGACGTTGCAGACGTTCTGGTGGTAGCTGTTGAGCCAGTCCTTCTCCGACGAGGTCAGCGCGGCCGGGTCTATGGTCCTGGTGTCGATGGGGACGAGCGTCAGCGGGCTGAAGCAGAGCATGTGGCGCATGCCCGGCCTCTGGCACTCCTGGACCACGAGCAGGTTCTCGGTGCGGATCCCGTAGCAGCCGTCCTTGTAGTACCCAGGCTCGTCGGAGACGATCATCCCCGGCTCCAGCGGCACCGAGGAGCGGTGCAGCGAGATCGCCTGCGGACCCTCGTGCACCGAGAGCAGGTGCCCGACGCCATGGCCGGTGCCGTGGGCGTAGTCGCACCCCACGTCCCACAGCGGGCGCCTGGCGATGGCGTCGATCTGCCCGCCGGAGGTGCCGCGCGGGAAGATCAGCGTGGCCAGGGCGATGTGGCACTTGAGCACCAGGGTGCACATGCGGCGCATCTCGTCGGTGAAGCCCGGGCCTACGAGCACGGTGCGGGTGATGTCGGTGGTGCCGTCGAGGTAGTGGGCGCCCGAGTCGATCATGTACAGTGGGCTGTCGCCCATGGCCTTGGGCTTCTTGGAGTTCAAGTGGTTGTAGTGGACCATCGAGGCGTCGTCGCCCAGCGCCGAGATGGTGTCGAACGAGGGCTCGATGTAGTCGGCCTCGACCTTGCGGAAGGATTCTGCGCGCTCGGCGAGCACGGCCTCGTCGGTGTCGCGCACCCGGCGGCGGTAGCCCTCGGGATCGGCGTCGGCCTTCAAGGGCTCGGCAAGCTCGTCGAGCCAGGAGAGGAAGCGGCACATCGCCACGCCGTCCTTGATGTGGGCCTTGTACTCGCCCTTGAGCTCGACGTGGTTCTTGACGGCCTTGGGCAGCTGGCACAGCCCTAGCCCCTCGGTCACGCGCGCGCCGCCCTCGTAGAGGGTCTTGAGCACGTGGGCGTTGACGGTCTGCGGATCGGCGTAGACGGCCGAGGAGGAGGCGCACAGGCGCTTTAGCACATCGTCGAAGCCCTCCTCGGGGAAGATGTCGATGTGGCCGACGTGGGCCTCGAGGGCCTTCTGGAAGCCCTCGTCGAAGTGGTCATCGGAGACGTACCACTCCAGCGCCTCGTTTGAGTAGGCGACCATGCGGCAGCACACCACCGGCAGGCAGTGGCGGTCGCGGCCGCGGATGTTGAGGAGCCAGCAGATGCTCTCGGGATCGCAGATCACGGTTGCGTCAAGCCCGCGCTCGCGCAGCTCGCGTGCCAGGTTGCGGCGCTTCTGGGGGCTTGGGCAGCCGTTGTACTCGTCAGGGAAGATCCGCACCTTGGAGTGGACGGGCGCGGGGCGGTCCTTCCAGATGGCGTCGGCGGCGTTGACGCGGGTCTCCACGATAGAGATGCCGGCCTTGCCAAGCTCGGACTTGAGGGAAAGGTATGAGCCATAGCTTAGGCAGTTCAAGTCGATCCCGACCTTGGCTCCGCGCGGCAGCACGGCGCACAGCCAGCGCGCGGGCATGAGCTCTGAGTAGTTGAAGCACTCAATGCAGGAGGGATCGGTCTGGGCGCGCGACTGCAGCGTGTAGCGGCCGTCCACAAAGAGCGCAGCAGGCAGGCTTATCTCAGGCAGCCCCGCGTCCCTGCCCTCGCCCTGGGGCTTTGGATCGAAGGTCCTGGCGCAGGCGAAGGTGCCGGCGCTGCCGGTGAAGCCGGTGAGGTAGCGCAGCCTTTCGCACTCGGGGGAGAGCTCCTCCGAGAGGTACTCATCGTCGTGGGAGATCAGGACGGCATCCAGTTCCTCGCGCTCGAGGAACTCGGAGAGCGAGCGCACTCGCGCCCTTGTGGAATTGGAATCTTCGGCCATATGGGACAGTCCGTGCTGGAACAATGCCTTTATCAAGTCAACGCATTTTTTCCCAACAGATCTTAGCACAGCGCGAAAATGCATATATCATGCTGAAAACAATGTGAATTGAATAGGAAGAGTCGCTTTTGCCCATGACTGATGCATATGAGGAAAATCCCCTGCTCGCCCCCGCTCCGCTGCCCCGCTTCTCGCAGGTTGCGCCGGGGTGCCTGAAGGAGGCGGTGGACAAGTCCGTCGCCAAGTGCAGGGACGTGATTGAAAAGGAGTGCGCCGAGCACGCCCAAGAGCCCACCTGGGACAACGCCATCGCCCCGATCGAGGAGGCCGACGACGCCTTCTCGCGGGTCTGGGGCACGATCTCCCACTTGAACAACGTACGCAACACCAAGCCATTCCGCGAGGCCTACATGCAGTGCCTGCCGGCGGTTTCAGCCTACAGCTCCTGGGCAGGCCAGTACCGCCCGCTCTACGACATCTACAAGAAGATCTCGGACTCCGACGCCTTCGGCAGGCTCACCCAGGCCCAGCAGATGGCCGTGAAGGACGCGCTGCGCGACTTCAGGCTCTCGGGCATCGACCTGCCCGAGGATCAGAAGAAGCGCTTTGCCCAGATCGACGAGCGCCTCTCCGAGCTCTCGACCCGCTTTGCCAACAACGTGCTCGACTCGACGCAGGACTATGTGCTCAATGTCACCGACGAGCATGACATGGCGGGGATCCCCGAGGGCGCGGCCGCTGCCGCGCGCAAGGCCGCGGAGAAGCGCGGCCTTGAGGGCTGGGCCTTCACGCTCGACCTCTCCTCCTACGTCCCCTTCATCACCTACGCCGAGAACCGCAGCCTGAGGGAAAAAATCTACAAGGCCTTCGCCGTGAGGGCCTCGGAGTTCTGCACCAAGCCTGAAGAGTGGGACAACGGCCCGGTCATCGAGGAGATCCTGAGGCTGCGCCACGAGCAGGCGCGCATGCTCGGCTTTGAGAACTACGCGTGCTACTCGCTTGCCCCGAAGATGGCGAAGGATCCCAAGGAAGTCCTGGACTTCCTAAGCGATCTGGCAGCCAAGTCCATCGCGCAGGGACATCGCGAGTACCAGGAGCTCTCGGACTTCGCTAAGTCCCAGGGGGCCTACGATCTCAAGCCCTGGGACGTCTCGTTCTACTCCGAGAGGCTTCGGCGCGAGCGCTACAGCGTCGACACCGAGGCGCTGCGCGAGTTCTTCCCGATAGGCCAGGTGATGCGCGGGCTCTTCGAGTGCGCGCACAGGCTCTACGGCGTGACCTTCAGGCCGCACATGGGCGTTGACGTCTGGGATCCGCAGGTGCGCTTCTACGACATCTGCGACGAGTACGGCAGCACCATCGGCAGCTTCTACACCGATCTCTTCGCCCGCGACGGCAAGCAGGGGGGCGCCTGGATGGACGAGTGCCTGACGAGGCGCTACCGCTCGGACGGCACGCTCCAGCTGCCGGTGGCCTATGTCGAGTGCAACTTCCGCCCGCCGCGCGAGGGAGAGGAGGCGCTGCTCACCCACGGCGATGTCGAGACGCTCTTCCACGAGTTCGGCCATGCGTTGAACCAGCTTCTGACCCGCGTCGACATCCCGGACGTCTCCGGCATCAACGGCGTGCCCTGGGACGCGGTGGAGCTGCCTAGCCAGTTCAACGAGAACTTCGCCTGGCAGCCCGAGGCGCTGCGCTTCATCTCCAAGAGCGTCAAGACCGGCAAGCCGCTGTCCGACGAGGCCATCGCAAGGCTCGTCAAGGCGCGCAACTTCGAGTCGGCGATGATGATGCTCCGCCAGCTGGAGTTCGCGATCTTCGACATGCGCATCCACGCCGAGTACGATCCCGCCAAGGGCGGGAGGGTCATGGAGATCCTCCGCGAGGTGCAAAAGCAGGTGCGCGTGACCCCGGTGTACGAGAACGACCGCTTCCCCGATAGCTTCAGCCACATCTTCGCGGGAGGCTACGCCGCAGGCTATTACAGCTACAAGTGGGCCGAGGTGCTATCGGCCGACGCCTTCGGTCGCTTCCTCGAGGAGGGGATCTTCTCGCGTGAGGCCGGAGCGAGCTTCCGCGACAACATCCTGGCCATCGGCGGCAGCCGCGACGAGATGAAGTCGTTCATCGCCTTCCGCGGCCGCAAGCCGCAGGTCGAGGCGCTGCTCAGGCAGAGCGGGATCACCGGAAAGTGACGAAGCCTGAGCGGATATGAAAAAGCGCCCGGGGGGAAGCCTCCGGGCGCTTTTTTTTTACGCGCTTTTGCAGCTGTTACCTGCCGCGGGCGCCGCCGTGGCCCTGGCGGGGCCTGAAGCCGTTGCTCCCGCCGCCGCGGCGGAAGTCAGCCCTGCCGCCCTGGCCGTGCCTTGGCCCAGGGCCGAAGCCGCCCTCGCGGCGGCCGCCCTGGCCCGGGCGGCCTGCGGGGCGCGCGCTGCGGCGCGGCTCGGGCACGGGCAGCATTACGCCGCCGATGCTCTCGACCGGGGCGCCGGTTATGGAGCGGTTCTCGTGGTCGACTTCGATGATGCGCACCTTGATGGGATCGCCGAGCTTCAGGGCGACCTTGCCGCCTACCAGGGCCACGCCCTCGTCGCCATCGAGCGTCATGGAGTCGCGGTCGGGGCTCATGAAGCTGAAGGGCACGAAGATCATCGCGCCATTGGCGTCCAGGGTCACGCGCATGCCGCCGCGCATGATGTCGAAGACCTCGCCATCAAAGACGTTCTTCCTGGCGATGTCGGGCTCGAGGTAGTCGACATACAGCCAGTCGCGCACGTCGCGCTCGGCCATGCGGTTGACGCGGCGGGCGAGGTTCATCTGCGAGAGCGTGTCGTCGCCGGGGAGCTTGGGGTGATCGGCGCCGGTGATGAGGCTCTTGAGCAGGCGGTGGTTGACCATGTCGCCGTACTTGCGGATGGGCGAGGTCCAGGTGGCGTAGTTCTCGACGCCCAGTGCGAAGTGCGGGCCGGGGGCGATGCTGATCTGGGAGTATTCCTGGAGCCTGCGGATGCGGCAGTCCATGTAGTTGTCGCCCTGGGAGACGGCGAAGCGGCGGATCGCGTTGTAGCCCTCGATGGTGGAGAGCTGCTCGTCGGTGTACGGGCAGTGCTGCGAGTCCAGGAGCTTCTTGATGGCGTCCGCCTTCTCGAGGTCGAATCCCTTGTGCAGGTTGAAGATGCCGCTTTGGAACTTCGAGGCGAGCAGGTTGCCGGCGCAGACGTTTGCAGTGATCATGCACTCCTCGACGATCTGGTTGGCGATGCGGCGGTGCTCCACCTCGATGTGGTCGAGCGAGCCGTCCTCCTTGAGCACGAAGTCGTAGTCCGGGCGGTTGCGGAAGGCCGCGGCGTGGGTCGAGCGGTAGCCGTCGCGGGCGTGCGCAAACTCCGCAAGCAGGCGTAGCACCTGGTCCACCGCGGGGGTGGGCTTGAACGTGGCGCCCTCCCTGCCCTCGAGGTAGTCTGAGATCTCGTCGTAGACGAGCTTGCCCTGCGAGCGGATGGTGCCCAGGCAGAACTCGGACTTCGAGAGGTCGATGGTGCCGTCCAGCGCGATGCGGAAGCGCCCGGCGACCACCGGGCGATCCTCGCCCTCGCGCAGCGAGCAGAGGTTCTGCGAGAGGATGCGCGGGAGCATCGGGATGTCCTGCCCTGGCAGGTAGATGGAGAAGGCGCGCTTGGAGGCCAGATTGTCGAGATCGCTGCCCTCGGCGATGTAGCCGGTGGGATCGGCGATGGCCACCATCAGTGTGAAGCCCTGGGAGTCCTTCTCGATGCACAGCGCGTCGTCCATGTCCTGGGTGTGGGAGCTGTCGATGGTGACGAAGGGCAGCGCGGTGAGGTCCTTGCGCGGCAGATCCTTGTCGAGGAAGGGGAACTCGCGGTCGGCAGGCTCGTGCAGCGGCAGGTCGTAGCGGCGCAGCGAGACTATCCAGGGCGCGCGCGGCTCGTTTGCCGCGCAGATGCGCTCGGTGACCTTGGCGCGGAAGGTCCCGTCCTTGAGCGCGTGGGCGGTGAGCTCGCAGACGAGCCAGTCGCCGCTCCTGATCTCGCCGGCCCCTTCCGGCCTGGCGTCGTCGCATTCCATGCGGGTGCGGATGTTCGGGTGGTCGGGCACGGCCATGAGCTTTCCCGAGGTGATCACCGCGCGGGCGACGAAGCGCTTGAGGAAGGGCTCGATGAGGGTCTCGGGGACGGCATGCTCGCGGCCCTGGCTGTCGGTGCCGATGGTGGCGCTGATGCGGTCGCCGTGGATGACGCTGCGCATGTCGTCGGGCGCGATGAAGAAAGACTCGCGCTCGGCGGTCTCGAGGAAGCCGAATCCGCGGTCGGATGCCTTGACGGTGCCCTCCTTCCTGGGTTTCTCATTGTTGAATTGTTTCTTGAGCGCGGAGAGCGCGGGATCGTCAAACAGCATAATTGCTCCGGAAATGGGGGGTGGGGCGCCGGGTTCCGGCGCGCCATGATTATAGCGCCCCCGCGGGGGCGCCCGGACCTCAGCGGTAGGCCCAGTAGTCGATGGTGAGCACGGCCATCCAGGCCACGGCGTGGATCGCGCTGCCAAGCGACATGTACTTGAGTTCGGGGGCGATGCGCGCCGGGACGCGGGCGTTCTTGATTGAGCGCACGGCCGAGGCGAGCATCGGGATCAGGGCGATGGCCAGGATCCCGAACTCCCAGGCGCGGTGCGAGTAGATGCAGGCGAAGGCCGAGGTCACGGCGGTGAGCACGAAGAGGCCTGCGAGGTAGACGCACGAGAAGGTGTAGCCGAGCCTGGCGGCCAGGGTCTTCTTGCCGTGGAGCCGGTCCTCGCTGATGTCACGCATCCCGGCCACGTGCAGCACCATCACCGAGCTTGCGCCCATGCTCACGGCCATCGAGAGGGTGTCGGGGTACCAGTCAAGCCCGGCGTCGCTGGCGGCGGTGACGAGGATCTGCGAGCCCATGACCGCCACGAGCCCGAAGAAGATGAACACGAAGATGTCGCCCAGGCCCTTGTAGCCGTAGGCCACGCCCAGGGTGTAGAAGAGCGCGGCTAGGATCGAGAGCACGCCCAGGAAGATGAACCAGGAGAGCACCTGCAGGTTGCCCCCGACGGCAAGGCCGACGGCGATGAAGCCTGAGAGCGCGGCGGCCATGGTCACGACCGCCATGCCCTTGCGCAGCTGCCCCACCGAGATGGCGCCTGACATCACGGCGCGGATCGGGCCTGCGCGGTTGGGGCCGTCGGCCTTGCGGTAGGCGTCGCCGTAGTCGTTGGCGAAGTTCGAGAGGATTTGCAGCAGGCAGCCGGTGATGACCACGAAGAAGGCCGTGGCGAGCGTGTAGGGGTTGACCGAGCCGTAGTAGAAGCCGAACGCGCAGCCGAGCGCGCAGTTGGCCGCGCCGAGCACGAGCGTGCGCGGCCTGGCCTCGTCGATCCAGTACTTGATCATCTGTTCTCTGAAGATCCTTGTGATGGCACTTCCGCCTCTGCGGCGGACGCCCGATTGTACAACACCGCCGCCTCAGCTTCGCCAGAACATCCTGGTCAGGCACAGCAGCACCGGCAGGATCTCAAGTCGCCCGAGGATCATGTCGAACGCAAAGATGAGGTGCAGCGGATCCGAGAGCAGCGCGTAGCTAGTCGAGGGGGAGAGCGAGATCCCCACCACCGGGCCGATGTTCGACAGGCAGCTGATGGTGGCCGAGAAGGCGTCGGTGATCGAGAGCCCGAAGCAGCAGGCCGCGGTCGCCGAGGCGATGGTGACTAGCAGGTAGGCCACGATGTAGGTGATGACCGACCGCAGGGTGTCGGAGTCGATGATGCGGCGGTTGAAGCGCGGCTCGGCCACGAGGTGCGGGTGGATGGTCTTGAGGAACTGGGACTTCAGCATCGAGTAGCAGATCTGCAGCCTGAAGATCTTGATGCCGCCGGCGGTCGAGCCCGAGCAGCCGCCGATCCCGAGGATTATGAAGAAGACCACGGCGGCAAAGGGGTTCCACGAGGTGAAGTCCTCGAAGCCGAAGCCTGTTGAGGAGAGCACGGCGATGACGTTGAAGGAGGCGGTGCGCAGCGCCCGCTCGGGATCGTAGTGGTTGCAGACAACAAGCGAGAGCGCCACGGCGAGCGAGACCACCAGGCAGAGCTTGAAGAAGCCGCGCACCTGCTGGTCGCGGAAGAAGGTGAGCATGTTCCCCGAGAGCGAGCCCAGGATCAGCATGAACGGGCAGCTTCCCAGGAACATGAAGATGATCGCGGTGTACTGGATGAAGGGGGAGACGCCGTTCATCGAGGAGTCGATGGGCATCATGCCGCCGGTGGAGACGGTGCACAGCGCGGCGTTGAGCGCGATGAAGGGCCTGAAGCCGCCTAGGACGTAGAAGAAGGCGCACAGCACCAGCGTGAGCAAGTACCAGGCGAGGAAGCCCAGGGCCATGGTCTTGACGTGCGGGGTGATCTTGGTGCGGCCGTCGAAGGACGAGGACTCGGTGCGGAAGAGGTTCATCCCGCCTGCCGAGGCCGCCGGGAGCACGGCCGCGGCGATGGCGACGAACCCGATGCCGCCCAGGAACTGGAGCATCGAGCGCCACAGCAGCACCGGGCGGGGGCGCAGGTCGAGATGCTCGATGACGGTCGCGCCGGTGGTCGAGAGTCCCGAGGCGCTCTCAAAGAGCGATGAGGCGTAACTCATGTCGGGAAGCGAGGCGGCGAAGGGCACGGCAGCCAGGAGCGTCGTGATGCACCAGAGCGCCACCGTGAACACGAAGAGGTCGCGGATCGACGCGCTGCGGGCGCTGCCGCGCCCCAGGCGCCGCAGCGCAAGGCTCAGGAGCACGGCAGCCAGGGCGCAGCCGCCGAAGGCGGCGATGCCGCGGGGGAAGCAGAAGGCCGAGTAGGCGGCGGGCACGAGCGCGGTGATCCCGAACCAGAACACCGCAGGCCCCAGGAGCGAGCAGACCAGCCTGAGGTTCACTGCCATCTTGGGATCCAGAATGCGCGCGGCCTGAAGTTGCGGATGAGCTGGCGCATCTCCTTGTGGTCGTTGAGGAACACGAGCACGCGGTCGCCTTCCTCGAAGGAAAATCCTTCTGAATGCGGGCTGATGATGCGCCCGCCGCGCAGCACGAGCCCCAGCGAGGCGCTCCTGGGCAGCGGCGCGGCGTCGGTCCTGCGGCCGATGATGCGCGAGCTGAAGCGCGAACCCTCGAGCAGCAGCTCTATGGCCTCGGACCTGCCCTGGCGGAAGAGCCGCATGCTCACCACGCCTTCCTGGCGGATGTTCGAGAGCAGGGCCGAGATGGTCGCCTCGTTGGGCGAGACCACGGTGTCTATCTCCGTATCCGAGCTTTCGGCGAGGCGGAAGTAACTGTCCCCGCGGATCACCGCCAGCGTGTTGACGTTGCGCAGGCGGTGGAGCAGGAGCGAGGACATGATGTTCGTCTCGTCGCTGGGGGAGGCGGCGATGTAGAGGTCGGTGCGCTGGAGCTGCTCCTCCTGCATGAAGTCCAGGCTCGTCGGATCGGCGTTGTAGATCTCAACTTCCGAGCCGTAGAGCCTGTCGGCGATGCGCGAGGATCTCGCGGCGTCAGGCTCGATGAGCTTGACGCGGAAGCGCTCTGAAAGCCTGGCCGCCAGCGCGTCGGCCACGTGCGATCCCCCGGCGATGGCGACCGTCGAGCCTGCGCTCTTGAGCGGGCGGATCGCCGAGAGCTGGCTCAGCGCGCGCTCGGCCTGGCAGCAGTAGTAGACCTCGTCGCCTATGAGCACCTTCTCCTGGCGCGGGTTTTCAAGCAGCTTGCCATTGCGGTAGACCGAGAGCAGCGCGGTGCGCGCGTCGAAGCTCTCAAACTCCGAATAGGGCTTGCCTTCGAGCTTGCCGCCTTGCTGGACGCGGGCGCAGGCGCAGGTGAGCATCCCGTCGAAGAAGCGCGCGGCCGCCGAGGCGCCTGGCAGCTCGATGAGCCCCATGATGTCGTCGGTCGTGATGTGCTCGGGGGAGATCACGTGGTCTATGGGGATCCCGGCCGGCCCGAAGAGGCTGTCGGCCTCTTGGAGGTACTCGGCCGAGCGGATGCGCGCGATGCGGCGCGGGATGTGGAAGAGGAAGGCGCCGATGCAGCAGGCGGTGATGTTGGCCTCGTCGTCCGAGGTCGCCGCCACCAGAAGCTCGGTGTTCTCCGCCCCGGCGTTGCGGAGCACTACCGGGGAGGAGGGGTTGCCCTGGATCACCCTGAGGTCGACGCGGCTGCCGATCTGCTCGAGCTTTTGCGAGGGCAGGTCGACGAGCGTCACGGCATGGCCGGCGCCTGCAAGGTAGCTTGCAAGCTCCATTCCGACATAGCCTGCGCCCAGGATGATGATCTTCATGAAAGGGCTTTCCTGAACCTGGCGTAGAAGAAGCCGTCTCCGCCGTCCTCGCCGGGCAGGCGCTGGAGCATGCGGCCCTCGCGGGAGCCGATCTTGAAGGGCAGGGGCTGCGCATCGGGGTGGCGCTCCATGAAAGCCCTCGCCTGTTCCGAGTTCTCCTCGTTCAAGATGGAGCAGGTGGTGTAGAGGAGCACGCCGTCCTCCTTGAGCGCGGCAAAGGCGTGGTCGAGCATGCGCGCCTGGGTTTGCGCAAGAACTGGGATGTCCTTCTCGCGCCTAAGCCACTTGATGTCGGGGTGGCGCCGGATGACGCCGGTGCCCGAGCAGGGGGCGTCGAGCAGCACGCGGTCGTAGCCGCCTCCTGCAGCCCTGGCGCCCTCCTCGCTTGCAAAGTCGGCCACAAGGCACCTGGGGCTGCGGCCTAGGCGAGCGAAGTTCTGCCGCATGCGCTCGATGCGCTCGGCGCTCACGTCGAGCGCGGTGAGCTCCGCCTTGGGGCACAGGTCCATGATGTGGGCGCTCTTGCCGCCCGGGGCGGCGCAGCAGTCGAGCACGCGCATGCCCTCGCGCACGTCGAGGAGCGGGGAGGCGAGCTGGGCTGAGAGATCCTGGACGCTTGCAAGCCCGCGGTCGAAGCCCGGGATCTCCATGACGCCCTCGGCCTCGTCGAGCATCACGGCGGAGGGGCACAGCGGCGATGGCTCGCCGTGGAGCCCCGCCTCGTCGAGCAGCTTCAAGTACTCGTCCGTGCCAACCTTGGAGTTCTCGACGCGCAGCCACATCGGGGCGCGTTCGTTCTCCTCCTCGAGGATTGAGCTTGCCTTGTCAGCGTACTGCTCATGGATCTTCTTCCAAAACCAGTCGGGGACGCTCTGCGCCACCGCCTCGGGCAGCGTTGAAGGGTCGGGCAGATGGCCGCCCTGCCTCAGGAAGTTCCTGAGCACGGCGTTCACCAGGCCCGTCATGTTCGAGCAGTGCATGATGGCGCAGGCGCCTGCGGCCGAGGCCACGGCGGCGCGCGCGGGCACGCGGGTGAAGGCGAGCTGGTAGATGGCGCAGAGGATGATGGCGCGGGCGGCGTCGAAGCGCTCGGGGATGCTGTGCAAAAGGAGCTTCTGCAGCGGCACCGAGAGCAGGCGGCGGTGCCTGAGCGTGCCGTAGGCTATCTCGGAGGCCAGCGCCGCGTCGCGGGGATCGAGGTCCCTGGTGTTGCGCGGCAGCGCGTCGGAGAGCGAGGCGCCGTGCTCGACGGCGCGCACGCAGTACGCGGCGGCCGCGCGCGCGGCGGAGCCGACGGTCCCGCCGCCAGACGCGCCATTGCCGTGATGCGGGCGGTCGAAGCCGCCGCGGCTTAGGCGGCCGCGCGACGAGGCCTTGGAGGGCGTTGCGCGGACGCCTTTTTTAAGATGGAGGATGCTGTCAGTCAAAATGGGCGCCTCTGAATTTCTGCGGGTTGCTGCGCGCCATGTCGCCGGCGTTGACGCGGCCCTTGCCTGGGGCCTGGATGACCTTGAGCAGAAGCGAGTCCTCCGCGCAGGCGACTTCGACGCCCTGCGCGCCAAGCGAGAGCACCGCGCCTGGATCTGGGTGCGGCCCGCTTTTCACCCTCGCTGCCTCGAAGACCTTGTAGGTGGTGCCGCAAAGCGTGGCTGTCGCGACCGGCCAGGGGTTGAACGCGCGCACCTCAAGCCAAAGCTGCCTGGCGTCCTTCCTGAAGTCGAGCGGAGCCATGTCCTTGGTGAGCTTTTTGGCGTAGGTGGCCTGGGCAGGATCCTGGGGCACGGGCCTCAAGGTTCCCGCGAGGATCGGGCCCAAGTCCTTCAAGAGGAGGGTTGCGCCCAGATCGGCGAGCTTTTCAAAGAGCGATCCCGAGGTGTCGGAGTCCTCAATCTTCAAGGAGGCGCTGTCGTACATCGGGCCTGCGTCAAGCTCGTGCTCGAGCCTTATCAAGGTCACGCCGGCCTCCGCGTTGCCTTCTAGCAGCGCGCGCTGGATCGGGGCTGCGCCGCGGTAGCGGGGCAGCAGCGATCCGTGGATGTTGACGCAGCCGCAGCGCGGGGCGCCGAGCACCGCGTCAGGCAGGATCACGCCGTAGGCGGCGACGATGCAGAGATCGGCCTCCAGCGCCTTGAACTCCTCGACGTCCTTCTCGTCCTTGAAGTTCTCAGGCGTGCGCACCTCGAGGCCGTTTTCAAGCGCAATTTCCTTGACCGGGGTCGGGGTGAGCTTGTGCCCGCGCCTGGCCGCGCGGTCAGGCTGGGTGTAGACCGCGCAGGGCCGGATCCCTGCTGAGAGCAGGGCCTTGAGGCTTGCGGCGGCGAAATCCGGGGTGCCGGCGAAAACTATCTTCTGGGGCATGATCCATCCTCGCTCAGTGGTGCTTCTTCAGGATCTTCGAGTACTTGCGCCTGAGCATCTCGCGCTTGAGCCTGGAGAGGTAGTCGATGAAGAGCTTGCCTGAGAGGTGGTCGGTCTCGTGCTGCAGGCAGATGGCCAGAAGCCCGGTGGCGTTCTCGATCCTCTGGCGGTTGCCCTTGAGATCCTGGTAGTCGACGGTGCAGGTGGCGTAGCGCATCACCTTGTCCTGATACCCGGGGACGGAGAGGCAGCCCTCATCGGACTCCACCGTCTCCTCGGAGTGCGAGGTGACCACGGGGTTGACCAGCACCATCGGGTTGATGTGCTGGCGATCTTGATCGTCGGGGATGTCGATGACAATGATGCGGCGGTTGTCGCCGACCTGCGGGCCGGCCAGGCCGATCCCCTCGTCATCGTACATGGTGTCGAGCATGTCCGATGCGAGCTTGGAGAGTTCGTCGTCGAAGACGGTGACCTCGCGTGTGGGCTCCCTCAGGCGCTCGTCGGGAAATATGACAACTTGTTTTACAGACATAGGTACTCCATTGTTGCAAGGATTTTAGCATTTACGGCACGCCATCAGGCCCGCGGGCGCGGTGCGGCGGCGTGTAAAATGCCCTGCATGGAAAACCATTCTGAC
>Ga0256406_1001351_pt1 | contig 40082 bp, 23 predicted proteins | sample RumenRJG_03DNA_FD_185986 | JGI IMG/M metagenome (GOLD analysis project Ga0256406, IMG submission 185986) | Bovine rumen microbial communities from Lethbridge, Alberta, Canada - RJG_03 | ecosystem: Host-associated > Mammals > Digestive system > Stomach > Rumen | place: Canada: Alberta | collected... | reverse complement strand
TACTCTATGTGTGTATTGTATAAACATGATAAAAGTGTTTTGGCGCAATTTGTTTATAATCAATTATTTACTAATATTTAACGCTGTCTGTAAAGATATAAATATGGTCAGGACACTACACTAGTTTGTTTTGAAGGTTTTCCTTTGTGTCAGCGCCAAGATCCGACGGAGGAGGATCTGCAAAGGGGTAAAGCCCTTGGCACTGACACAAAGGGTTTTGTTGGTTTTGGTTAGTCGGGGCACAAAAAAAGAGGGCCGAGATGTCTCAGTCCTCTTGTATGGGTATTCTTTCAACGTGTTAGCCACCGGATTGCCATTTGCCGATGGCCGAAACCTTTCCGTCGTGCAATCAGGGAGAATGACATCAACATAAGGCCTTTGTCACCACGCTGACCGTTCCCGCGTTATTCGTCGATGGCCGTAATTTTTCCGTCGTGCAGACGGATGATGTGCTGGTTACGGGAGCCACGGAAAGCGAGGGTGACATCGCGGAGGCTCTCGACGTATGGGCCGTCGACGATGACATCGACATACGGGAGAATTCCCTTGAGGCGCGACGACTCTATCTCGTCCATCGTGTAGCCGGTGTATACCCAGATGGTCTTTTCCGGCATTGCGGTCTTGATTTCCTTCACGAGGGGAAGGATGTCGTCGTAGGAGTCGAGGGGATCGCCACCCGACAGCGTCAGTCCCTGGATGTAACCTTTCGACAGTTCGCTGAAGAGGTAGTCGTGGGCCTCCTTGCCGAAGGGCTGACCACCGAGGGAATTCCACGTCTCCGGGTTCTGACAGCCGTGGCAGTGGTGAGAACATCCTGCTACCCAGAGGGTTACGCGGAATCCCTCACCATTGTTCACGTCGCACGTGGTTATATCGTGAATGCGCATCGTGGCTGTGGCGTTAGGCTGTCTGCTCCTTCTTGGCGAACGACTTGATGTGCTTCACCCTGTCCTTGACCTCAGCCTGCTTTCCGAGGTTGAAGTTGTGGTAGTCGGTGGTCAGATAACCCGTCACACGGCGCAGGCGGCGGATATTGTGACTTCCGCACACCGGGCACGCATCGTTGATCTCGTCGGTGTAGCCACAGTCCATGCAGGTATCGTTGGGCACGTTGATGGCGAAGTAAGGAATGTCCTTATCCATGGCGTAATCGATGATCTGCTCCAGAGCATCGACGTTGTGCTTTGTTGTCGACGGCAGCTCAACGTAAGTTATGCAGCCTGCTGAGGAGTAGCCCGTGAGCTGACTCTCGATGTCGATTTTCTCGAACGGCGTCATATTCTCCCATACCGGCACGTGGATGGAGTTGGTGAAATAGTCGCGGTCCGACACATTTTTAATCACTCCGTATTTAGCCTTGAACTTCTTCATGGCCGTGTAGCAGAGGTTCTCTGCCGGGGTGTAGTAGACACCGAAGTTCAGCTTGTACTGCTCCTTGAACTCCTTGCACCGCTTCGAGAAGAGCTCCTCGATGCGCTTGGCGAGCTTCATGCCCTCCGGTGTTGTCTGGTTACAGCCGATGAGCAGCTGGAGTGTCTCGGCCAGACCGAGCTGTCCGAGGGCGAGGGTACCGTGCTTCATGGCCGAGCGTATGCCCTCCTCGGGGATGTATCCGGCCATGGTGTTGTTGTCCCACATGAACGGTGCTGTCTTCGGGTCCTGCGAGCATATCCAGTTGAAACGCTCTATAAGGGTGTCCTTAGCCTCGTGAATCTTCTCGTCGAGGAGTTTCATGAATTTCTCCACGTCCCTGTCGGCCTCCATAGCCAATGTCGGCATGATTATTGTTGTCGGGCAGATATTGCCACGTCCGTCCTTGAGCTGTCCGAGACCGTTGATGTCGTAGCCGTTGGCTGTGCGGCATCCCATCGTCGAGAAGTAGGTGCGCGGGTCGTTGCGGTCGTAGCCGGCGTTGCCGCTCCAGTCGACGTTGGCGTAGTTGGGGTACAGGCGCTGCGATGTGGAGCGCATGGCTAACTGCTTCAGGTCGTAGTTCGGAGTGCCGGGCTTGTCGTTGACACCTTTCATATACTGGAAAATTCCGCAGGGGAAGATAGGAGTGTTGTGGTGGAAGCCGATGCCCTCGAGCGATCCGAGGAGCAGTGCGCGCGTGACGAGCCGTCCTTCCTCCTCCGTGCACGTGCCGTAGTTGACCGATGTGAACGGCAGCTGGTCGCCGGAGCGGCTCTGTAAGGTGTTGAGGTTGTGATACATAGCCTCGACAGCCTGATGGAGTTCCTGGATGGTGTCGCCGAGGGCGCTGTTGTAGTAGCGCGCATCGAGACCGGCCTTGTTCGACAACTTGAAGTCGTCCTTCGTAAGACCCGTCTTCTCGAAGAATTTCTTCTTCACTCCGTCGGCCCATTTGTCATAGGCTGAGCGCGTTACGCCCATCGAGTCGGTGTATGTCTGGTCGTAGAGTGCCACGCAGTCGGCACTCTGATACTCCTTCTGGTCTTTCGCCCAGAGGTCGATGTAGTGCTTCATGAACGACTTGCGGAAGTAAGGCACCATCGTCCAGTCGAGGTGGGTGGCCGACACGCCGCCGAACTGGTCGAGGCTCTGGAGCTGGAAGATGACGGCAACGAGCTGGAAAGCAGTGTTCAGACTGCCTGCCGGACGCACGTCGCCCTGACGTGTGTGGAAGCCCTTTGCCAAGAGGTCGTCGAAGGGAATGCTCAGACAGTTGTGGAAACCGATGGCATATTTATTGAGGTCGTGGATGTAAATCTCGTTGTTCTCATGGTTGCGGCGTGCTTTCTCGCTCATGCAGTGGTCGAGGGCATACTGTTTCTCGTACACGTTGGCAGCCTCACCGCTGCGTCCGCCGCCTGAATATTCGTCGATATTCGCGTTCTGGTTGACGACATTCTTGGCCATGAGCTTGTCCTCGTAGGCCTTCTTGACCCTCTGCTCGCGCTCCAACTTGTGCTGATAGCGGTACTCGCAGTAGGCGATGACGGCGCGCAGCTCACCCTCGCGCGAGAGCACCTGGACAACGGTGTCCTGGATATTCTCGATGTCGAAGACGCTTGTCTGGGGCAGGAACTTCTGCTCGCAGAGCTCAAACACCTCGTCGGCATACTTCTTTGCCGTAGCCTCAATGTCGCCCTCGTGGCCGATGGCCTTCAGGTCCTTTAGTATGGCTGTCTTTATCTTCTCCAAATCGAACGGCACGACCTTGCCGTCACGCTTTCTTACCTGTATCATTTCCAGTTGTTATCGTTATTAATGTGTTTAGTAATCTTGTGTGTTTTGGGAAACTTTTGTGACTTCTCGAAGAAGAAAGTTTTCCGTTTTGGTCAACTTTCGGCTTATTTCTTTCTGCGAAGTTTTCCGTTTTTGTTGTTTTCCGACTGCAAAATTAAGAAAAAGATTTCACCGGACATAATGTTTTGGGCCCTTTTTTTGAACTTTTTTTCATTTATTTCCTAACCCTTTTGCAAGCCAACTATTTAAGGCGATTGTCCTAACGATTACTTTCGACGAACGCCGGAACTCGGTGATAATGAACGTGATGGATGATGAGGTGGACCGAAACGGGCTTTTGGGCGGTATTTATGCACGCGGTATCCTGACTTCGTCATTGCGTATGAAAGAATTATCCTTTAGCTTCGTCCAGCCCCGACGGGGCTGAATCGTCAATAACCCCGGACTAAGCGAGCGATAGCGAGTGCAGTCCGGGGGAATCATATACGCAGAGAGCAATACATTCAGTGCCTCGAAGACGCACAATAGCACGCAGTGCGCAAAACCATAATGCAGTGGTAATTATGCGCGTTCCGCTATTCAACCTCTTCGAGGCTGGTCGTGAATTTCTTGTGCCCACGTTAACCCCAGACTGCGGTCGCTGCGCTCCCTTAATCTGGGGTTACTGATGATTAAGCCCCGTCGGGGCTTTGCGTTGGCAAAGTAAAATAACACATTTGGCAGTAGGACGGGGATAAATCCCGCGCCTACGGTGGATGCGTGCAACACATTAGTTATCAATGTGCTGCCGATGTTATCATTTCATCACAAACACATTGTCAACGTGATTCCTTTACAGGGTGTGGATAGGCAGGCAATAAATTCTGATTATCAATATGTATATCGTGGCGATGGTCTAATTATGGTCTTTGTCATCGTCCGTCACTCGCGATGGCCAAAGTTCATGCTGACTGATACCTGCTAACTGTCTGTTGGTCAAAGTCATTCGTCTATACCCCTTTCTATCCCCCTGAAATTTGAAATCGGGATGATTTTTTTGTAACTTTGCAAGCGAATTACGATTAACTTAGATCGACATATTTATCGTAGGAGCGGATGAAAATCCTGTTTATATATCTTGGTTATCGGCGCAGATTCATTTTATCGGAAAATAAGGAGGGCAGAACAAAACACACGGAAGTCGGGTTCATCATTACAAATGACCGACGGCGAATATCCGCTGCGCGCATTCTGCATCGGTAGTGTTGCTTTCCGTTGTCATTGTGTCACTGTTTACCAATGAAATGCAGGGATACTCTGAATAAATGCTAACTTTTCATTATATAATAGGTAATATCATATAATTTCATTACTTTTGCAATATCACGTCAGAAATATGAAAACATCAGAACTCACCGACGTGGTGACGCGTGTGCTCACCACGACCAACCTTCCAGCCGCGGCTGTTGCCGACGGCCTTGCCTGTGCCTTGCGCGACAGCCATGCAGCCGTCGTCGTGGCACCTCCCGGTGCCGGTAAGTCGACGTTGCTGCCACTGTCGCTGCTGCGCTCCTACGCTTCCGGCCGCATCGTCATGCTCGAGCCGCGCCGTATTGCTGCCCGGCAGGTGGCTGCCCGCATGGCCGCTCTCCTCGGCGAGCGGGTGGGCGAGAGCGTTGGCTATCAGGTGCGTTTCGAACGCAAGGTGTCGGCGGCGACGCGTATAGAGGTTGTCACCGAGGGCGTTCTCGCGCGCCGCCTTGCCGACGATCCCACCCTTGACGGCGTCAGCTGTGTTGTCTTCGACGAGTTCCACGAGCGCAGTCTACAGTCCGACCTCACCCTCTGCATGGTGCGGCAGGTGCGCGATGTGCTGCGCCCCGACCTCGATATCGTGGTCATGTCGGCCACTATCGACACCGCCGCTCTCTGCCGCGAGCTCGGAGCGAGTGTGGTGAGCTGTGACGGCCGCATGTTTCCCGTGAGCGTTGTCCAGGCCCGTGAGGATGCTCCCGTCACCGCCATCGCCGAGGCTGTGGCAGCCGCCGTGGTCTCTGCCCACAGCCGTCATGAGGGCGACATCCTCGCTTTCCTTCCCGGTCAGGGCGACATCGAGCGTTGTGCCGCCCTCCTCGGCGACAGTCTCGCCCCCACACGCGTCTGCCCTCTCTATGGCAATATGACCATGGAACGGCAGGCCGAGGCCATAGCACCGTCGCCGGCGGGCAGTCGCAAGGTTGTCTTAGCTACCCCCGTCGCCGAGACCTCGCTGACCATCGAGGGCGTGCGCGTCGTCGTCGACAGCGGCTACTGCCGTCGGTTGGTCTACGATGCCGCCACAGGACTCAGCCATCTGGCCACCGTGCGCATCAGCCACGACATGGCCACACAGCGTACGGGCCGTGCCGGACGCGTGGCAGCGGGAGTCAGCTACCGGCTGTGGACCACCGCCACCGATGCGAGGATGGAGGAGCAGCGCCAACCCGAGATCCTTGATGCCGACCTCACACCGATGGTGCTCACCCTTGCGGCCTTCGGCGAATCCGACCCTGCCGCGCTGCCGTGGCTGACGGCCCCTCCTGCTGCGGCGTTGCGGCGTGCCACCGATGAACTGCGGTTGTTGCGGGCTATCGACGGCGACGGAACGATAACACCCTTGGGGCACCGTATGGAGGCTATGCCGTGCCATCCGCGCATCGCGAAGATGATTGTCCATGCCGCCGACGATGCCCGTAAGGCTTTGGCCTGCGATATTGCCGCCATCATCGAGGAGAAAGATGTCATGAGTGCCGACGAGGCCCATGCCGACCTCCTGCCGCGTGTGGCCGCTCTCCGCGATGCCCGCCGTGGTCATCGCCTTGGTCCGTGGCGGCGGGTGGCTCGCGTTGCCGACGAATATTGCCGTATGGCGCACGTCCGCAGCGACGACTCCTTTGTGGGTGCCGACGATATCGGGGCTCTCGTCGCCGTGGCCTATCCGGAGCGCGTGGCTATGGCCGTCGACCATAACGGCACCTACCGGCTTGCAGGAGGGGCCACCGTCCACCTCGATGGTGGCGACAGTCTGACGGGCTACGACTGGATTGCTGTGGCATCGCTGCATGCCGGTGGTCGTGGCGCAGGACGTGTGTTCCTCGCCGCGGCCGTCACGAAGAGTGATGTCGAGGCACTGGCCTCGTGGACCGACAATCTCACGTGGATAACGCATCAGGGCGGAGTCGTCGCCCGCCGTGAACTGCGTATAGGTCAGCTCGTTATCGACAGTCGGCCGCTGACCGATGTCGGCGACGACCGCCTCACAGCTCTCGTCTGCGAGGCTGTGGCACGTGAGGGACGGAGTCTGCTCGACTGGAATGACGAGGTGCGAACGCTGCAACTGAGGGTGGCCCTCGTGGCACGGTGGCACCCCGACCTCGGACTCCCCGACCTCTCCACCGACCACCTCCTTGCTACCGCAGGCTCCTGGCTGCCGCTCTATCTCCATGCCGACGGCCATATTATCACCACCGTGGCGGCCCTGCGCCGACTGCCACTGGCACAGATCCTGTGGAATATCCTGCCCTACGAGGCCCAGCAAGCCGTCGACCGGCTGGCACCGGCGCGCATCAGAGTGCCGTCGGGGAGCATGGTCCGACTCGACTACCGCGTGGGTTCCGATGTGCCGGTGCTCAGTGTCCGACTGCAGGAGTGCTTCGGGCTCGCCGCCACACCGTGCGTCGACGATGGGCGGGTGCCAGTGCTCATGGAGTTGCTCAGTCCGGGATTCAAGCCTGTACAGCTCACCACCGACCTCGCCAGCTTCTGGCAGGAAGCCTATTTCGAGGTAAGAAAGGAACTCCATAGGCGCTATCCCAAGCACTACTGGCCCGATGATCCGCTACAGGCTGAGGCCACAAGGGGTGTGAGGCGAAAGAAATGAAAATAAAAAAATTATCCCATAAAGACATAATATCAATATTTTACGCAATTATAAACATATCATTTACAGACACTAAAATATATCTCTAACACCGTATACATATTATATATACATATAAAAAATTACATTTGAAATGGAAGAAACAAAACCAATGACGAAGTATGTGGTCGGGCAGACCTACGACTTCACGGTAAATTCAGTGCGCTACAACTTCTGTGAGCTTGTCGACGGCTTTTTCGTCTATTTGCAACACACCGAAGGACTTAACCTCACCAAAGGACAGACCATCCGGTGCAGGGTGACGGCAAATTATCAGAAACGTCCAAAGATAGAACTTGTCGACAGCTCCCGCTATAGCGACGGCGCAAGCAAGATTTCAGTTGAGACTGTGAGCAGGATTATGAACACCCCGGAGAGGCAGTGGGACACCACCTCTTTTGTGTCGCTGCTGCTCATGACCGAGGTTGAGGACAAAACCTTCGGCGGCGAGTGCAGGCAGTGGATAGAAGAACTTAGAAAAGACGAGTGCGACCTGACGCAAGTAAAGGCCGACTGCGGGCAGTTTATGGAGGAATCTGATTTTCTCAGCATCTGTAATACTACCGAACGAGAGCTCTACCAACAGCGTCTGACATTCATCATCGACTCGCTCGGATATTTCATTGAGGCCGACAAACTGCTCGCTGACGGCACCGCACCGCAGTTTCTCGAGCATCTTCTCGACAAATTGGAGAAGACGGGATACGTCTATCACCCCGAGCAGAACTTCAAGGTTATGTCTATTCTCTTCCTCGTCGACGGCAGTCTGATGGAGGAAAATATCCCGCGGCTCTTCGATATCATTAGGAAATGGCCTGCCGACATCTGGAATAAGAACCCCTTCAAGGACCCGCTCATCCGTGCCCTCACACTGTATGTCGACGGAAATATATTGAAAGTGGAGAAAATCAGCGACAACGGCAAACTCGTGCGCAATCTCGTTCAGGCCCTCGCCATACTCTTTATCATCGCCGACAACAAGGATAATCACGACACGCGGCTGCCCGACGAGCGTCTGCTGCTGTCGCGGCTCTGCGTCATGTCGACGTATATCGATGAGTTCTGCAATAAGGAGCTCCTGGCGATGGCTGTCAGCACGCTGTTCTCCGACAGCTATTACCGGCCGCGGCCGGCCCTCGCCGACACCCTCGGCTATAAGATTCCCTTCGACCTCAAGACCCACTCGCGGCTGCTGCCGCCATGGGCCGTCAACACCACCAACCTGTATATCGGCAGCAGGATGAGGCTCGTAATATCGCCCGACGGTATGGCCGTATGGGCCGACAGTCAGAAGGCAAAGGCCGTAATCCCCGAACAGCTCGCCCTCTGGGGCAATATCCAGGTGTATGCCAACCGCAGTGCCATGCCGTCGCTGTCGGGACAGATTACCGTCAACGATAGCCGCCGCCTTTGGGAAGCCATTGAGCGTGAGCTCTTTACACCCGACCCGACAGTCGTCCACACCCCCGAGAAACGCACCACGAAACCGATGAAGGTCGTTCATGGTGTCGGCGATGTCGTAACCATAACCATTAATAGTGTCGGTGAGGACGAAAATGAGAAAAGCGACAACCGTGCATGGTGTACCATCGAGGGCGAGGACTCGGTCAGCGGATATATCTACGGACAGGATATCGTATCGTATATGCACCACACGGCGACGTGGATGTTTGAGGACTACAACGGTAATCCGCTGTCGTTCAACGCTGTAATCATCGACGAGGACGACGACGGGATGTTCCATTTCTCCATGCTCGAGCAGATAAAGGAGTTTGTGTGCAGTCAGTTCACCTATGGCGAGGATGTCATCTGCTCCCTGGGATCATCGCGGAAGGCGTCGGTGACCAACTATCCGTCGCCGGGAATAACGAAAGACGGCTACAGTGTCAGTCTCAACGGAACCATCGGCGAGGACCTTCAGCGCGGCGACATCGTCGTGGGAACCTATCAGAGTCAGGCCAACGGCACCTTCCACATCTACTGTGATCTCAAGGAACGCTACGACGGCTTTAAGGTCGATATGGCCAGGGCGTTCCATAACCTTATGCTCAACTATGCCAATACGCCCGACGACGATTATGAGGAGGACGAAAATAAGGAGGATTCGATGCAGCTGACGAGCTCCGACCTCGACAATACCGACCGCATGGTCGACGCGGCATACGTCAAGGAGATTATCCGCATCGTCGACCGGATGGCCGTTATCGACGCCGATTATGTCCGGTCGTACAATTATATTGCTTTTGCGCGTCTGCTCTGTAGGATGATTGGGTGGAATGAACTTGGCGAATACTACAGCGGCCGTCTGCACATCATCGATATGCTCTACGATTTCGCCATCAACGACAAGGTCGACACCTCGCAGCTCGACCGCCTGCAGGACGAGGACGGTGAGCTTTTTGCCAGCGACACGCCGATGCACGAGAAGTTCCGCCAGCTGCGGATAATCAGTTTCATGGGTGCCCAGCCCCACGACGACGAGCTGATGCGCTTCCGTGGTGCCACGCAGGGAATGACACGGCAGATCGCTTCGTTGGCTATCGCCTATAACATCCTTATAGAGAACAACATGAAACCGCAGGCCAACGATGTTCTCAACTACGTCAAGAACATGCTGCGGCTGAAAGGCTACGAGTCGCATCTGAAGGTCTACGGCAACGGTATCGAGTCGCGCACCGTCGAGTTCAAGACTTCCATCGTCTATCCGCCATCCAACGACAGCATGCCCGACCTGCGGCGGCAGACGCATACCATCCTCTCCGTCATCGCTTCGTTCCTCAATACCGACGGCGGTACGTTATACTTAGGTGTCAACGACAGCGGAGCCGGTGTCGGTGTCTACGATGATCTGTGCTATCAGGAGTTCAACGGCGACCGCGACAAGTACCAGCGCTATGTGTTCGATGCCGTGGCACTGCAGTGGGACAATAATGTGGCGTCGTACGTCAGTGCCGACTGGGACCACAGCGAGGAGAGCGGCAAGGACGTTCTCGTCGTCCACGTCGAACCATACGCCAAGGGTGTCGACCTCGACGGCGAATGGCTGTACCGCAACGGCAGCGGAAACCGTCATTTGTCGAAGAGTGAGTTCGATGAGTATAATACGCGGCGGCAGAGTCGGTTGGCGCGGCTGTCGGTGCGGCAGGCTCAGACCGACACTCTGGAACCGGCAACCGACACGGTGGCGACGCCGGAACCTGTGGCGGCAGCGGTCCCCACGGTGGCTGAGGAGGCTCAGGCGGTGGCTCCGGCGGTCGCCGCTGCGGCACCATCGGGCAGCAGCGAGAAGCCGGCGGCCCCAGCTCAGGAGAAAGTTATGACGAGTGTGAGAAGGAAGAATATCCTCGAGGACTACCTGGAGGGCTACGTTCCCTACGAGGCTTGCTTTAAGTTCCTGTCCGACAGTAAGTTTGAGAAGGTCACCGAGTACGACTACGATACCACCACCGAGCTCACGCTGCCCATCTACGAGGATGATGTCAAGGACAGTTACCTCGTCCTTGGCTATGAAAACGGCACTATCGGCAAGGTACCGGTGCGCGAGATAATGAGGTTTGAGGACTATCGGCCGTACAGCCGCTATGGCGGTTCGCGTCTGCTCTTTGCTGCCATAGCCTCCGATGCCGACGGCATAATCAGCGTTACGGAGGAGGATAAGACGAGTCACCGGACGATGGTGCGCGTCGATACGCTCGCTAATATCGACCGCTGCCGTCTTGCCGACGCTGGATGCAGGGTTTTCAACGAGGGTATCGCCACACGGACGTTGCAGTATGAGATCGCTCCCGCGGCCGGACTGTCGGTGGTTAAGAACATCCTCGACCGCGACAGCCGCACCCTTGGATTCCCTCTCGCCACGATGGCACCGGACATTACCGACCAGCTGAGGCAGTGGGGCATCAAGGATAACGGCTGACGGACGGTGGCGGCGCCGGGCCTGGCTCACCGCCAAACCCGCCGTCGGCTATCCTTCGCGGTGGATGACGGTGCCGTTGGCCTGGTGGGTGGCGAGGACGAGAACCTCCGCAATCTGCACGTGCTCAGGGGCACTGGCGGCATAGAACACCACATCGGCGATGTCGTCGCCCGTCAGCGGCTCGATGCCGTGGTAGACGCTGTCGGCGCGCTTGGTGTCGCCGTGGAAGCGGACGTTCGAGAAGTTTGTCTCCACGAGGCCGGGTTTAATGTTCGTAACGCGCAGACGGGTGTCGGCGACGTCGATGCGGAGGCCGTCGGTGATGGCTTTCACTGCCGATTTCGTAGCGCAGTAGACATTGCCGCCGGCATAAGCGGCATCGCCGGCGACGCTGCCGATATTGATAATGTGACCGTGGTTGCGGCTGACCATACCCGGCACGATGAGGCGTGTCATCGTCAGCAGACCCTTGATGTTCGTGTCGATCATCTGGTTCCAGTCGTCGAAATCGCCCTTGTATTCTGGTTCGAGACCACGGGCGAGTCCCGCGTTGTTGACGAGGACGTCGATAGTCTGCCATTCGGCTGGCATACCCTCGATGGCACGGCGCGCAGCCTCACGGTCGCGGACGTCGAAGGCGAGGGCGAGGACGTCCGCTCCCTTCGCTTCTAAGACGGTGGTGAGTGCATCGAGTTTCTCCTTGTTGCGGCCCGTGATGATTACATCGTAGCCGCCGTCGGCGAAGCGCTTGGCACAGCCCTCGCCGATACCGCTGGTGGCTCCAGTGATAAGTGCTATTCTTTTGCTCATAATCAATGTGTTATTTTTGTCTGATGGTACAAAAGTAACACATTTTTTTTGTTTCTGTTTCGTCTTTTTCTTATTTTTGCAGCGTAATAACCGAAAGCTATGACCGACAAAGCTGTTCATTTTGTTGAAGGGGTGGGGTGGCGTTACGATAGCGACCACTCGATGACTCAGCGCATGGAGCTCCACGACTACCATGGGCGGAGCGTGTATATGATCACCATCGACCTTGCCGACCGCAGTGTGGCACGGTTGGGAACGCTGTGCCGGCGCGACAACGGGCAGGCTGTTGTCGAGCTGAGTGCCCTCGGCCGGCGTGTGCGCGATTGCTGGAACCAGATAGCTGCGCGCCATGCTGGGGTGCGGTCGCTCGCTCTCCAGATTATGCCCGACCATCTGCATGGCGTGCTCTTCGTGATGAGGGAGCAGCAGCTGCACTTGGGGAAGATCATCGCCGGGTTTAAAACGGGCTGCTCTCATGCGTGGTGGGAGATAGAGCCGGAGGTGGTGGCAGCAGCCGGGGCTGGGGCGGCTGCCCCCGGTGCTGGGCTTGCTGCACCCGAGGCTGGCCCGTTAAGTGCGCCGAATTATAATTCGGCGAACACGACAGCACAGACCAGAGAGCAGCTGCAGGGAGGGGCTATGCAGCCTATGCCCCGCAGCAATGGGGCCATGCCCAACAGCAAGGGGACTATGCCCCGCAGCAAGGGGGCCAAGGGCCCCTCGCTCTTCTCGCCGGGCTATCACGATTCGGTGCTGATGGGGCGCGGGCAGCTGCAGAACATGCTCCGGTATGTCGCCGACAATCCCCGGCGGGCGATGATAAAGCGGGAGCATCCCGACCTCTTCCGCATTGTCAGCGACGTGCAGGTCGGCGGGAGGACGTTCGCGGCCATCGGCAACCGGTGGCTCCTCGATATGCCGATGCGACTGCAGGTGCGCTGTCATAACTGCGGGTCGGCGGAGAACCTCCGGCTCATCGCCCTGCAGAAGGACTACTTCCTCCGTCGGGGCCACAGGGGAGCGGTGGTTGTGAGCCCTTGCATATCGCCGGGGGAGAGGGAGATAGCGCGGGCGGTCCTCGACGCGCAGCAGCCCCTCATTGTCGTCCTCGAGAACGGTTTTCCTCCGATGTATAAACCGCCGGGGAAGTATTTCGATGCGTGTGCGGCGGGTCGTTTGCTGATGTTGGCACCATGGCCGTATCATACCGACCGTCGCCGCATCACGCGGTGGCAGTGCGAGAGTCTTAATGCGATGGCGGCGGAGATAAGTACCGACCCGTGGGACGCTGATACCGAGTGGAAACTGAAAAGCGGCGGACGTGTACCATAAAAGATGCTGTACAGCAGCTTTTTTCGTATCTTCTGTTGCATTATCATTAAAAAAACGTGCATTTTATCTTTCTTGTTAGGTTTTTCTTGCATAATTAAGGAAATATAACTACCTTTACACACGAAATAAAAACTTATTATATTTAACTAATTTATCAAACTATGAGTAGATTATTACGCAACCTTCTTCTGCTCGCCCTGATAATTGCTGGGGGGGGGCAATCTGTCTGCACAGACTAAGTGGGTCAAGACTGATTTAGCAGACTTGACTGCTGCGGATCAGGTGGTCATTGTCGACTTAAACAGTAATACGGCAATGACAAATAACAACGGAACCAAAAGCGCTCCGACTGCAACAGCAGTTACCTTGAGTACCGATGGCTCTGAGCTTACAAGCACCGTTGCTGACAGCTTGAAGTGGAAGGTGAACAAGAGCGGTGGAGAGTATAAATTCCATCCTTATGGAAATTCAGGGAACAGTCTCTATTGTACAAAATCCAATAATGGGGTGAGAGTTGGAACTAATAAGAATAACACTTTCACTATACATTCAGAAGGCAATTATGTGGGCCTTTATAATGTTGTCACAAAGAGATATATTGGCGTCTATAATAAACAGGACTGGAGATGCTATACATCGACAAGTACAAATATCTCCAATACCCAAATGGCTTACTTCAAGTTCACTTCTTCTGACCCCGGCAAGATCACCACATCCCTGGCATTCACTGGTGGCGACAAGACGTTCTACAAGGGCGATACTGAAGGCACTACCTTCACTCAGACCGCAACGCTGACACCTGCTGTAGAGGGCGCAAAGATTACATACAGTTCTTCGGATGAGAATGTGGCTGTTGTTGATGAAAACAGCGGAGAAGTTGTTGTTAGCACTGATAAAGCTGCAACGGCCACAATCACAGCTACTTACGCTGGTGATGACGCACATGCTGGCTCTACCGCAACATATACTATCACCGTGGTGCCATTATGCCAGAACCTTGCAGAGCTGAAGGCTGCATACAGCAAGGGCACCATTACTGAAACTGTCCGCCTCACCGACGCACAGGTGACCTATGTTAACGGCAATAAGCGCTACCTCCAGGACGCTTCCGGTGCTGTCTGTGTTTATAATGTTTCTGGTTTCGATTATGTAGCCGGCGATAAGCTCAACGGTATCGCCAACGTAACCTATACATTATATAATGGTCTGCCTGAGATTCAGTCTTTTGCTCCTATCGGTGAGATTACCAAGACTTCGGGTGATGCCCCGGCACCGGAGGCGATGACGATTACTGAAGCCCTGAATGACGCTAATCTCTGCAAGTATGTGATTATCAAGAATGTTAACATCACTCCTGGCTCTAAAGGCAACGCTACCGCAAAGGACAAGGACGGCAATAGCATAGCTGTCTATAAGAGCGACACTACTTTTGTTGCAGGTGATTACGACCTGACAGGTGTCAACTCTATCCATACAACAAAGCAGATTGAGTTCATCAGCTACGCCCCCGACTTCACCATCGACGAGACCGCTGATGCTAATGCCATCACCGCCGGTGAGAACGGTACCGTCACCATTGAGCGCACCTTCAACGCCAACGCATGGAACACCCTCGTACTGCCGTTCGACGTCTCTGCTAATGATCTCCCTGACAAGTTCGGCCATGATGCTAAGTTCGCTACCTATACCGGTACTACCAAAAATAATGACGGCACCTACACTCTTAACTTCCAATCAACTTCCACTCTGACCGCTAACACACCGGTATTCGTCTGGGGTGCTAACGATGAAGGAATTTATGAGTTCTCCGGTGTCAAAGTTGTCAAGGCTGATCCGACATCTACTCCTTCCGATGCAGCATTCTCCTTCACTGGCTCTTACGACAAGACCACTTTGAAGCCCGGCGACTGGTTCATCTCTTCCGACAACAAGTTCTACCGTGCTCTTGGTACGGAGACCATGAAGCCTCTTCGCGCCGTCTTCCGTCCTGTCAGCGCTGCCGCTGCCAAGGGTCTGTCGTTCAGCATCGACGGTGGTGAGGCTACCGGTATCAGTGCCATCACTTCCGACGGCAGTATCGTCGTCAACGACAATGCTCCAATGTACAACCTCGCCGGTCAGCGCGTGAGCGACAGCTACAAGGGTGTCGTCATTCAGAACGGTAAGAAGTTCATCAAGTAAGAAAATCATTAATCATCGGTCGGTATCCCACCCGCGGGTGGGGTCCGACTGAGAAACAATAAATTCACAACGATTATGAAAAAGAATTATGTTAAGCCTTCAGTGAAGGTGAGAGAGATAGATATGGAGAGTCTGCTGACAACACAGTCTGATCCTCAGATCAACATAGTAGCACCAACCAACCTTGAAAATTCTCCTACGGTCGGGGGTTATAACGATGGCACGCATCCTGTCGGTGCGAGCCAGAATCTGTGGAGCGAGGAGGAGGAAGAGTAAACCTTTCTTCCGGTAGAAGAGAATATAAGGTGGGTGGCTTAGGCTGCCTGCCTTTTTTTGTTTTTTTGGGGGGCTGCATGGGGAGCATAGGGCTTTATAGGGAGCATAGGCTTTCATAGGGAGCTATAGAAGCTATAGCCGCTATAGAGACTATAGCCGCTATAGGGGATGTGGGTGGCTATAGGCTATAGCGGCTGCGAAAAATATTTACAGCTTTGGGATAGGTGCCGTTTGGGCTTGCGAAATGGGCCGTTTTGCCGTGCAAAACGGACCGGATGGGAGGACGAAACGGGCCGTTTTAGAACGCGAAATAGACGGGATGGATAAGGTTCTGGAAGACAATGGATTAGAAAGAGGGGCGAAAGAAAGGGAAGGTGTGAATAATCTTTACATTGTTGTTGATGCTTTAGCTGAAAAACCTACCCCGCAAAATACTCGCGGATCTCCTCTGCTGCTGATGGACTGTCGTTGATGATGTCCTTGACGATGGAGCCGTGGTCCATGACGAGGAGGCGGGTTGAGATGTCGGTGACGAGCTGGAGGTTGTGGCTCGAGACGATGATTGTAGCACCGGTGGTGCGGTTGTAGTCGGTGAGGAGCCTCTTCAGTGCCTCCTGACTGCTTGGGTCGAGGAAGTTGAACGGCTCGTCGAGGATGACGATTTGCGGGTGGTTGATGAGTGCCGCGGCGATTCCCACCTTCTGTCGGTTGCCTGCCGAGAGATTGCGGATGAGCGTCGGGGTGGAGAGAAGTTCGTCGCCGGTGAGACCGTGGAGCTGCTCGATGCGTTCGCTGAGCTCTCCGACAGGAATCCCGTCGATACGTGCGATGAAGTCGAAGTACTCTTTCGGACTGAGGAAGTCGATGAGGAATCCGTCGTCGATGAACGCTCCCGTCCATGCCTTCCATTCCTCCGACAACCGCGGGTTGACGCCGTGTAGCGTCGCTGCGCCCTCGTCGGGTCGTGAGAGGTCGAGGAGCAAACGAAGAAAGGTGGTCTTGCCGGCCCCGTTGTTTCCAACGAGTCCGACGAGATCACCCTTCTCTATCTTCAGTTCGGGAATGTCGACAGCTGTGACATTCCCGAACGTCTTTCTGATATTGTCGATATCAATAGCCGTCATCGGCAGTCGTTATCTGATGTTACGTCCGTGACAGTTCTTGAATTTCTTTCCGCTACCGCATGGGCAGGGGTCGTTAGGGCGCGGCATCTTCTCGGCGCGGTAGGGCACGTGGTTGACCTGGTCGGCCGTCTCGCGTGTGTCCTGCGATGCTGCCTGCTGCTGAGCGCGCTCAGCCTCGTCGTCGAGGTCGACTTTCTGCTCGTTGTAGCGCTGTGAGCGCTCCTCGGGAGCCGCCTCCTGCACCTGCTGCTGCATCTCCGGAATCTGTCCGCGCATGAGTATGCTGGCGATGCGGTCGTACATATCGTCGATCATATCGTCCCAGATGTGTGCGCTCTCGAGTTTGAACACCACTAACGGGTCCTTCTGCTCGTACGATGCGTTCTGCACGCTGTGGCGCAGGTCGTCGAGCTGGCGGAGGCTCTCCTTCCAGTCGTCGTCGATGATGTGGAGCATGATGACCTTCTCGAACTGCTTGACGACCGATTTAGCCTCGGTGTCGTAAGCCTCCTTGAGGTCGCAGGGGATATTGTAGAGTCGCTTGCCGTCGGTGATTGGCACCATGATACGCTCGTAGAGAGCCCCCTGCGTCTCGTATACATTCTTTATTATCGGCCATGCCACACTCTCGATGCGCTCCGTCTTGCGCTTGAAGGCAGCCATTGCCGTCTGATAAGCGCGCTCGGCGAGGTCGCTCTTGTTGCCGTTCATGAACTCATCGGCGTCGAACGGCATCTCCATGGCGAGGACCTTGAGGAATTTCTCCTTTGCCCCGTCGTAATCGTTCTTCTCGATGATGTTCAGCACGCGGTCCCAGATAACATTGGCAATGTCCATACCTATGCGCTCACCCATAAGAGCGTGGCGCCGCTTCTCGTAGATGACGGTACGCTGCTTGTTCATCACGTCGTCGTATTCGAGGAGGTGCTTACGGATACCGAAGTTGTTCTCCTCGACCTTCTTCTGTGCTCTCTCGATGCTCTTTGATATCAGCGGCGACTCGATACGCTCGCCGTCCTCGAGTCCCATGCGGTCCATGATGCGTGCAATGCGCTCAGAACCGAAGAGTCGCATGAGCTTATCCTCGAGCGATACGTAGAATACCGATGATCCCGGGTCGCCCTGACGTCCGGCACGACCACGCAGCTGACGGTCGACACGGCGGCTCTCGTGGCGCTCAGTACCGATGATGGCGAGTCCGCCGGCAGCCTTCACCTCCGGCGACAGCTTGATATCGGTACCACGACCGGCCATGTTCGTGGCGATGGTCACGGCACCCTTGCCGTTCGTCGACTGTCCGGCGAGGGCCACAATCTGAGCCTCCTTCTGGTGGAGTTTTGCGTTCAGCACCTGATGAGGGATATTGCGCATCTTCAGCATCTTACTGAGCAGCTCCGAGATTTCGACCGAGGTGGTACCCACGAGGCACGGGCGCCCGCTGTTGCGCATAGCCTCAATCTCGTCGATGACAGCCTTATACTTTTCACGCGCCGTCTTGTAGACACGGTCGTCGAGGTCCTTACGTATTACCGGTTTGTTGGTAGGAATCTCCACAACGTCGAGCTTGTAGATGTCCCAGAACTCGCCGGCCTCCGTCGATGCCGTACCCGTCATTCCGGCGAGCTTATGGTACATACGGAAGTAGTTCTGCAGGGTGATGGTAGCGAAGGTCTGTGTGGCGGCCTCCACCTTGACGTGCTCCTTGGCCTCGATAGCCTGATGGAGACCGTCGCTCCAGCGTCGTCCCTCCATGATACGTCCTGTCTGTTCGTCGACGATTTTCACCTCACCGTCCATGACGACATACTCATCGTCCTTGTTGAACATGGTGTAGGCCTTGAGGAGCTGCTGGAGCGTGTGGACGCGCTCGCTCTGTACGCCGTAGTGCGACATCATGTCGTCCTTGCGGTCGACGTATTCCTCGTCGGTTATTTTTCCGTCGTTATGCTCCTGCTCGAGCTCCGAGAGTTGCGATGTGATGTCGGGCAGGACGAAGAGCTGTGCATCGTTTGTCTGCTTAGCCAGCCAGTCGGTACCCTTATCGGTGAGGTCGGCCGAATTGAGTTTCTCGTCGACGACGAAGTACAGTGGCTCTACGGCCTTCGGCATCTCGCGGTTGTTGTTAGCCATGTAGAACTCCTCGGTCTTGAGCATTCCGCTCTTTATTCCGTCCTCCGAGAGGTACTTGATGAGCGGTTTGTTCTTCGGCAGGGCGAGGTGTGAGCGGTAGAGGGCAAGGAATCCTTCCTCGAGGAGCTGTGCCCCCTTCTTCGAGTCGGAGCTCATCATCTGCTGTCCCTCGCTGATCTTGCTGCGTGCCTCGGCGAGGAGCTCTGTAGCCTGCTTGCGCTGTACCTCATAGAGTTTCTCGACGAGCGGCTGGTACTCCTCATACATCTGGTCGTCGCCCTTAGGCACTGGTCCTGAGATGATTAACGGTGTGCGGGCATCATCGATGAGCACCGAGTCGACCTCGTCGACGATGGCGTAGTTATGCTCGCGCTGCACGAGGTCGGCGGGACTTATAGCCATATTGTCGCGGAGGTAGTCGAAACCGAATTCGTTGTTTGTTCCGAAGGTGATATCGGCCTGATAAGCCTTGCGGCGCTCCTCCGAGTTGGGGCGGTGCTTGTCGATGCAGTCGACGCTGAGGCCGTTGAACTCGTAGAGCGGTCCCATCCACTCGGAGTCACGCTTGGCCAGATAGTCGTTGACGGTGACGACGTGCACTCCGTTGCCTGTCAGCGCGTTAAGGAATACAGGCAGTGTGGCGACGAGGGTCTTACCCTCACCGGTAGCCATCTCTGCAATCTTTCCCTGATGGAGGACGACACCACCGAAGAGCTGTACGTCGTAGTGGACCATCTTCCATGTGAGGTCGTTGCCTCCGGCAGTCCAGTGATTATGGTATACGGCCTTGTCGTCGCGAATCTCGATGAAGTCGTTCTTAGGGTCGGCGGCGAGCTCACGGTCGAAGTCGGTAGCCGTGACGATGGTCTCCTCGTTCTCCGAGAATCGTCGTGCCGTGCTCTTGACGATGGAAAAAGCTATCGGCAGCACCTCGTTGAGCGCGTCCTCATATTTTGCGAGCTCCTCGTCGTGGAGTTTGTCTATCTGCGTGAAGATTTTCTCGCGCTCGTCGATAGGTGTCTCCTCGATTTTCGCACGGAGGTCGGCCTGCTGCTGGCGCAGCTCCTTGCCGGCGTCCTGCACCTTCTGCTGTATCTCCTTGGTCTTGGCGCGGAGGTCGTCGTTGCTGAGGCTGTCGATTTCGGCGTATGCGGCCTTGATTTTCTCGACCTCGGGCTGTATCTTCTTCATGTCCCTTGTCGACTTGTCGCCGAAGAGGGATTTAAGTATCTTATTGAAATTCATAATCTGTTGAAAATTGTTCTATTCGTGTTATATATAATAATGTGTAAATTGTGAGGGTAGAAATCCCCCCCCTTGAAAATCTGAATGGTGCCGTCGGGAACGCGGGACGCTATGGTCCGGTCTGCTGACGGTCACTGCCTGCTTGGCGCACGAATAGACACCGTCGTGCCGATGTACGGCATCCGGCGTATTAGCGGGCGTGCCCAGTATTTCGTCACGGGCTCGGCGGGCGTTGCCGACGATGCGTTGAGCGATGCCGCTATGAAGGTATGATTATAGAATGTGTGGGCTGTGGTGTTGTCGGTATCTCCGTTCAGAGCTTTCAGTACTGCCATTATGTCGGTACCCATTGTCCGCAGCTGCTCCGGCGAGAGCATCTGCTCAATGCGCATATTGCCGCACTGGACATCGAGAGCCGACGTCAGGATCTGAGCCTCAGAGCCTGTCGCAGTGATGAATACGAGGAGTATGGTGAGATACCTGTTCATTTATTGATGTAAATTTTCTTTTCGAAATAATGGTGCATCAGTGGTCGTGTGAGCAAAATGAATGCCAAAACGATCATTCCCGAGGGATAATGCTGGAAAAATCCGCCTATGATGAATGCCACGGTGAGAATCTCCCAGACTGTCCACCAGTGGCAGCGGCTGTGGGCGATGGTCTTGCGTATGGCCGGAATGAGTGCTACGAGCGGTAGCGGATTGAGGATGAGTATCAGCAAGTTGACCCTTACCGTGGGGTGCTCGGAGAAGATCATCGTCGTGATGATGAGTCCGGCGAGACCCGTGAGGAGCATATAGAACACGTCAATGCCCCAGAAAATTTTCTTCTTCCGGTGCTCCGCAATCTCGAGGGCAATGGTTACGACGAAGAGAATCATCGCCATGTCGAGGGGCGTAAGCGGGAATCCGCCACCGTTGTCGTGGGGCTGCGCCATGAGAATCATCTGTGAGCTGACGACGAGAGGGTGCCCGTTGTAGACGGTGCGGTCGAAATCGGCGCGCAGATTGTCGGGCAGAAACTGCTGCTGAGCCTTTGTCGTGGGCCTGTCGGCGCCGATACCGAGGAGCAGGTCCTCGCCGAACTGCGTCCAGGGATAGTCCTTCGTCCATCGGTGGAGCATGGCACGGTAGGTGCAGGTGGCGCCCTCTGCCGGCGGATATGAAACCTTTCCGCCGAGATTGTCGACGATAATGTCGCGGGCCCGCGTCGTACAGTTGTCGTAGAAGAAATTGTAGCGGTACACCTTGTTCTCCGGTCGGATATTGCTGTCGATGGCTTTGATGATGGCGGCCTTATCGCTGTGGGTGATGCTCAGGCGCTGCTCAATGACGCTGCGGCCCTCGTAGGTGTATTCGGCGAGGAACTCGTCGAATGGTGTCACGTCGACCCAGTAGTCGGTGAGGCCGAGAATGAATTTCGGGATGAAGTGTGGGGTATTGGAGGAAAACATGCCATAGTTCACGGCCACGTCGGCACCGGTGGTGATGTCGTGGATTCGGACGGCTGTATGGCCAAATTCCGACCACACCTCAGAGCCTGGTCCGCAGGTAAGCAGACTGATGTCGATGGAGTCGTTGTCCACGTCGAAAGCCATGGCGGATGTGGCCGTCAGGAGCAATGCTATGGACAGAATTGTGGACAGTATAATTGTTTTCAATTGTTTCACGATGCAAAATTAACTCATCTTTTTCATTTATAATGCAGATATATCGATTTTTTTCAATAATTTTGCACCGAAATGGACAAAAGTTGTCTTTTATCTCAAAACAATTGACAATATATGAAGAAAATCATCATAGCCGCATGCCTGTTGGCGGTGTCGGTATCAGTGTTTGCCCAGAGCGGTACAAACTCACCTTACAGTCAGTTCGGCCTTGGACTTCTCAGCGACCAGTCGACGGGTTTCAACCGTGGCATGAACGGTGTGGGGTTCGGTTTCCACGACCATAACCAGGTAAACGTGAAGAATCCGGCATCGTATTCGGCCCTCGACTCGCTGACGTTCATCTTTGATGCTGCGGTGGGCTTCCAGGTAACGAATTTCAACGAGAACGGCATAAAGAAGAATGCCAAGAACGCCGACTTCGAGTATGCCGTGGGTGCTTTCCGTGCCGCCCGCCACGTCGGTGTGGCCTTCGGTGTCCTGCCATATAGTAATGTGGGCTATAACTACTCTAATACGGCTAACGTCAATGCCTTCAACTCTACGCAGAGCGTAAACCCTACATACTCAAATACTTACAGTGGCGATGGTGGTGCGCACGAGGTGTTTGTCGGTGTGGGCTGGCAACCGGTTAAGAACTTCAGCTTCGGTGCCAATGCCGGGTATCTGTGGGGCGACATCGACCGGTCGGTTGTCAACAGCTACAGCGACAGCTATGTCAACACGCTGTCGAAATATTATAAGATGAAGGTTAAAGGCTACCGCCTGACCTTCGGTGCGCAGTACACGCTGCCCTTGGGAAAGAAGGACGCCGTGACCCTCGGAGTCGTCTATGAGCCTGGCCATAAGACACATACCGACCCGGAGTGCCTTGTGGTATCGTCGAACTCGCAGACCGCCGTCAACGATACAGCCTCCTATACAATCAAAAACGGAATCTCACTTCCCGACCGGTTTGGTGCCGGACTGATGTGGAGCCATCTCAACAGACTGAAAATTGGTTTCGACTATCAGTTGGAAAAGTGGGGCAGCATCGGCATGCCGCAGTATCAGGTTATAAATAATGTGGCGTCGTACAGCCTCGTTGGCGGTACGATGAAGGACCGCTCGCGGTTCACCCTCGGCGGCGACTACTGCCGCGGCGAGCGCTATCGCAGTCTGTTCAGCCGCATTCACTATCGCGCCGGCTTGAGCTATGTGCCTTCCTATCAGACCATTAACGGTGTGGACGGCCCCAAGGAGGTGTCGGCGAGTGTCGGTTTCGGCATCCCAATCATCAATACGTACAACAACCGCAGTATCCTCAATATCACTGCCTCGTGGATAAACCGCAGTGCTACGAACCTTATCAAGGAAAATACGTTTATGTTTACCCTTGGTCTGACGTTCAACGAGCGGTGGTTCGCTAAGTTTAAGGTCGAGTAACGATGGACGAATGGCATAGATTCATCGGCCTCGGGCGGTGGCTGCCGGCGGCAGGGTGGGGCAGAGGCAAAGCCCTGCTCATAGCCGGAATTGTGCTCTTGGCTGTGGCCTTCGGTTCCTGCCAGGAGGAGCATGAGCATACGGCACCGGCCATTCATGCCCGCGACTCCGTTCCGGCCATGGTCACCTATGGCGTGAATACGCTTATCTCCGACTCCGGAGTCATCAAGTACCGGCTTGTGGCCGAGCGATGGGAGGTCAACGAGGCGAAGAATCCATCGCGGTGGGTCTTCGATAAGGGTGTGCTGCTCACCCAGTTCGACGAGAAAATGCATATCACGGGATATATCCAGTGCGACTCCGCCGTCTACTACGACAAGCTGCGCAAGTGGCAGCTGCGGGGCCGCGTGCGCATCCTCAACCCCCAGGGAACGAGCTTCCAGAGCGACCAGCTCTACTGGGACGAGCAGAATCATAAGATTTGGTCGTACAGCTACTCTCACCTGAAGATGCCTGATAAGGAAATCGACGGCAACTGGTTTGAGGGCAATGACGATATGTCGAAGTATGAAATCCGCCAGACGCACGGCAAGTTTGATAAGAATAAGTCGAATTTCGGGCAGAACGGCGGTGGCATGCCCCCGTCGGCAGCACCGTCGCCGGCTGCTGTCAACGACACGGTGAACGGACCGTCGGCCTCAGGACCGCACCCCGTAGGCCCTAATAAGCCTAAATTCCACCACGTGGCGGCGGAAACGAAATGACCCGGAGAGGAAAACGATAATGGAAGAACAACTACCTTTAATAATAAGTATATTAATAACGATGGCCCTGTCGGCCTTCTTCTCGGGCATGGAGATAGCCTTCGTGTCGTCGAGCCGCCTGCAGGCCGAAATCGACAAGGACGATACGAACAGCGTAGCGCGCCATTGTCTCGACAAGTTCTATCATAACCCCAACGGCTTCGTATCGACAATGCTCGTCGGCAACAATATCGTGCTTGTCGTCTACGGTATTCTCTTTGCCCAGATTTTCGACAGGTTATGGGGTTTGATGGGTATTACGAATGGGGCGTCGCTTGTCGTCCTCGATACGATATGCTCCACGCTCATCGTCCTTTTTACCGGCGAATTTCTGCCTAAGTCGCTGTTTAAGAGCAATCCGAACCGACTGCTGACGCTCTTTGCGCCGCTGGCCTATCTGTTCTATATCATTCTCTGGCCGCTGAGCGTCTTTTCGACGTGGCTGTCGCGGCTGATGCTCCGTATCGTGGGGGTGAAAATCCCGAAAGAGGAGGAGCTCGGCGCCTTTACGAAGGTCGACCTCGACTATCTCCTCCAGTCGAGTATCGACAGTGCCAAGAGCGATGACGACATCGACGACGAGGTGAAAATCTTCCAGAATGCCCTCGATTTTCCCGACACCAAGGTCCGCGACTGCATGGTGCCGCGCACCGAGATTAATGCCGTCGACACCGACGACTGCACCGTCGAGGAGCTTCAGCAGAAGTTTATCGAGAGCGGAAACAGCAAGATTATCGTCTTCAAGGGCGACATCGACCACATTATCGGCTACATACACTCCTCGGAGATGTTCCGCGACCCGCAGAACTGGCGGCAGAATATCCGCAAAATGCCTTTCGTCCCGGAGACGATGGCGGCGCAGAAACTCCTCCAGACCTTTCTCCGCGAGAAGAAGAGCCTCGGCGTTGTCGTCGATGAGTTTGGCGGAACGAGCGGCATAGTATCGTTGGAAGATATCGTCGAGGAGATTTTCGGCGATATTGAGGACGAGCACGACAACACCAACTACGTGGCAAAACGCCTCAAGGACGGCGATTATCTGCTGTCGGCGCGACTCGAAGTCGACAATGTCAACGAGATGTTCGACCTCGACCTCCCCGAAAGTGATGAGTATATGACCATCAGCGGACTTATTCTCCATGAGTATCAGAGCTTTCCGAAGCTCAACGAGGTCGTCAGGGTGGGCCGTTTTGAGTTCAAGATTCTCAAGAGTACGATGACAAAGATTGAGCTCGTCAAACTCCATGTCGACAGCAAGGAAGAGTAGCAAAACGCAGTTCGCGATGCATAAAATGAAATAATTGGTGAAAAATTGCGTTAATTCCTAATTTCTTTGTAATTTTGTGGGCAATTTTCAATCGCTGAATAAAAAATAAAAACAAAAAGATAAAAACAAACAATGGCAGCATTAGGAAAAATCAGAAGCAGAGGCGTGACCCTGATCATCATCATCGGTCTGGGCCTTTTTGCTTTCATTGCCGAGGAGGCTTTCCGCTCTTGTAATGGTATCAAGGGCGAGGCTAACCAACAGATTGGTGAGGTCCTCGGTAAGAAAATCAGTGTTCAAGACTATCAGAAGCTCGTCGACGATGTTACCAACGCGCAGAAGATGCTCGCTGGTACCGACAACCTCACTGAGGACCAGCTCAACCAGCTCCGCGACGGTGTGTGGCAGCAGTACGTGCAGTACGCCATCATCGAGAACGACGCCAAGAAAGTGGGTCTGACCGTCACCGACGACGAGGTTAACAATATCCTCAAGGACGGTTCGAGCCCTCTGCTCCAGCGCGATATCCCTATCCCGCAGTTCTATAACCAGCAGACAGGGCGCTTCGACTATTCCATCGTCCAGCAGTTCCTCGCCGACTACGACAAGGCTATCAACTCCAATCCGCAGATGGCCGACCAGATCAAGCAGTCGCGCGACCTCTGGCTGTACTGCGAGAACCAGCTCCGCCACGACCTTCTGCAGCAGAAATACAGCATGCTCGTCCAGGCCAGCGTGCTGTCGAACAAGGCAGAGGCTAAGCTCGCTTTCAAGGACGAGAACGAGGAGGCTACCATCCAGTGCGCTTCCTTCGCCTACAGCGATATCAAGGACAATCAGGTTAAGATTAGCGACGACGACCTCAAGGCCAAGTATGATGAGCTGAAGCCAGCCTTCAAGCAGATCTTCGAGACCCGTGACCTGAAGTATGTCGCTTATCAGATTAAGGCATCGGCTGCCGACCGCAACGCTCTCGTCAAGGAGATGAACGGCTATCAGAAGCAGCTCGCTACCGCTGCCGACCCCGCACAGGTTGTCGGCAAGAGCAACTCGCAGGTGCCTTACCTCGGTGTGCCGGTATCGAAAGATGCTTATCCTCAGGACATTGCAGCCAAAATTGACTCTATGGCCGTCGGTACAACAGGCGTCTTCGAGTCGAAAGCCGACAATACTCTGAACATTATCCGTCTCATTTCGAAGCAGGAGCTGCCCGACTCTGTCCAGTATCGTCAGATTCAGGTTACGGCAAACACTCCTGACGAGGCCCGTACAAAGGCCGACAGCATCACTAAGGCTCTCGCCGGTGGTGCCAAGTTTGAGGATGTTGCCAAGCGTTATGGCCAGCAGGGTCAGCAGACTTGGTTCACCGGAAAGATGTATGAGGGTGCTACGACGATGAACGACGACAGCCGTAAGCTCATCAACGCCCTTCTCACCGGTGAGGTCAACAAGGTTCAGAATATCGCCTTCGACGAGGGTAACGTCATCGTTGAGGTCACCGACCGCAAGGCTATGAAGGAGAAATTCACTGCCGGTGTCATCAAGAAGATTATCGACTTCTCTAAGGATACCCGTACTGAGGCTTACAATAAGTTCAGCGAGTTCGTCACTAAGAGCACAACCCTCGACCAACTTCAGAAGAACGCCCGCAAGTATGGCTATACTGTTCAGGATCAGAACGATATCGCTACCTCGGCTCACAAGATTGGACAGGTCGGCGGATCCGGTATCAAGGATGCTCTGAAGTGGGTCTGGAAGGCCAAAGAGGGTGAGGTATCGCCTCTCTACGAGGCCGGCGACAACGACTACCTGCTCGTCGTCTACCTCAATAAGATTCACCCGCAGGGCTATCGCGGTCTCGACGATCCTCAGGTCAAGGAGATTGTGAAGCGCGAGGTGCTCAAGGACAAGAAAGCCGAGATGATTATGGCTAAGCTCAAGGGTGTCAATAGCATCCAGGCTGCTGCTGCCAAGGGTGGCAAGGTGTCGACAGTCGACAAGGTGACATTCGCTTCGCCAGCCTTCGTCCAGACCACTGGCTCTGTCGAGCCGGCACTCTCGGGTGCTGTTGCGCGCACTGCTCAGGGCAAGTTCGTCAGTGCTCCTGTCAAGGGCAACGCTGGAGTTTACGTCTTCCAGGTCGTTCGCAAGGCTATGCGCGCTGGTGCCAAGTATAACGAACAGCAGGAGATGCAGAACTGCGCCATGCAGTCGATGCAGGTAATGCAGGGCTTCATGAACGACCTCCAGCAGCAGGCTGGTATCGTAGACAACCGTTACCTGTTCTTCTAAGCTGAAATTTAGGCAAAGAACAATATAAAAACACATTTTCGATGCGGGGCTGAGGGCATGATTTGTCTTTAGCCCCGTATTTGTTGATAATAGATATGATTTATCCAAAGAACTACGAGCAGAAAATCGGATTCGTCGAAATACGCAATATTCTCAAGGGATTCTGCCTCTCGACGCTCGGCAAGAGCCTCGTCGAGACGATGGCTTTCACCGATGATGCCGAGGAGCTGAACGTCCGCATGGACGAAATCCGCGAGATGCGGCGTATCCTCGAGACGGCCGACGGTTTCCCCCTCGACAACTTCATTGATGTCCGCGACAGCCTGAAACACGTCCGTCTCGAGGGCACCCACATGGACGAGGGTGAGCTTTTCGACCTCAAACGGTCGCTGCAGACCATCATCGCGCTCACCGCTTACCTCTATCGTGGCGACGAGGACGACGAGGGCAACGTCACCTATTACTATCCGGCGCTCCACGACCTCGCCGACGGTGTGGCCACATTCCCGCGGATAGTGTCGCGCATAGAGCAGATTATCGATAAGTTCGGCCACATGCGCGATACAGCATCGCCGCAGCTCAACGATATCCGCCGCGAGCTCGCTCGCACCGAAGGGTCCATTTCGCGTACGCTGCTCGGTATCCTCAAGTCGGCACAGAGTGAGGGAGTCGTCGACAAGGACGTCACCCCCGCCGTCCGCGACGGCCGTCTTGTCATTCCCGTGGCCCCCGGACTGAAACGCCGCATCGCCGGTATCGTCCACGACGAGAGTGCCACTGGCCGCACCGTATATATCGAGCCGACGCAGGTCGTGGAGGCCAATAACCGCATACGCGAGCTGGAGAGCGACGAGCGCAGGGAGATAGTGCGCATACTGACGGAGATATCGAAGGTCATCAGACCCTATGTCCGCGAGATGCTCGACTCCTACGACTTCCTCGCCGCCGTCGATTTCATCCATGCCAAGGCCCTTTTTGCCGGAAAATACAGGGCCTTCGAGCCCACCATTGCCGATAAGCCGTATATCGACTGGATACAGGCGCGGCACCCGTTGCTTGAGACCCACCTCGCCGGAGCCATCGTTCCGCTCGACATTATGCTCACTCCCGACAAGCGCATGCTTATCATCTCCGGTCCTAACGCCGGCGGAAAGAGCGTCTGTCTGAAGACCGTCGCCCTCCTGCAGTATATGTTGCAGTGCGGAATGCCGATACCCGTCGGCGACCGTTCGCGTGTGGGCGTATTCTCCGACCTGATGATCGACATCGGCGATGAGCAGAGCTTAGAAAACGACCTCAGCACATATTCGTCACATCTATATAATATGAAGAATATGATGAAGCAGGCCTCCGACCGCACCCTTATCCTCATCGACGAGTTCGGCACTGGTACCGAGCCACAGATTGGCGGCGCCATCGCCGAGAGCGTGCTGAAGCAACTGTGGAAGAAGGGCGCGTGGGCCGTCATCACCACTCACTATCAGAACCTTAAACACTTCGCCGACAGCCACGACCATGTCGCCAACGGTGCCATGCTCTACGACCGTCATCTCATGAAACCGCTCTTCCGGCTTGCCATCGGACGCCCCGGTAGCTCGTTCGCCATCGAGATAGCACGACAGACGGGCATCCCCGATGAGGTCATCCGGGACGCGTCCGATATCGTCGGTTCCGATTACATCCAGAGCGATAAATACCTCCAGGACATCGTCCGCGACAAACGCTACTGGGAGAGCAAGCGCCAGACTATCCATCAGAAGGAGAAGGAGTTAGAGCGCGCTATCGAAAAATATGAGCACGGGGTCACTGACGTCGATAAGGCCCGCAAGGAGATCCTCGACAAGGCCCGTGAGCAGGCTGCCGAACTCATCAAGGCCACCAACCAGCGCATCGAGAACACCATCCGCGAGATTCGTGAGAGTCAGGCCGAAAAGGAGTCGACGAAGCGGCTGCGCCAGCAACTCGCTGAGTATGAGCAGGGCGTGAAGGCCGGTGAACTGCCCTCGTCGACATCTAAAGGCGGCAAGGTTAAGGACCACGGCCTCATGACCGACGACGACTTCCGTAAGAAGGTGGAGCAGATAAACTCGCGCAAGGCCCGCCACGAGCGGCATCTCGCCGAGAAAGCCAAGCGCAAGGCCGAGGACGGAAAGCGTACTTCGGCGGCCACGGCCAACCGTCCCATCAGCGTCGGCGACAGCGTCCGCATCAAGGGACTGACCTCCGTCGGCACCGTCGAGGCCGTCAGCGGCAAGCAGGCCACCGTGGCCTTCGGCGATATGCGGTCGAAGATGGACATCGGCCGCCTCGAGAGGGTGGAGGTGAAGAGTGAGACTCAGCCTGCGTCGTCGTCGCTGAACAACCTCCAGACTTACTCGCCGGGCAGCCGGATGACCCGTCAGACCATCGATGAGCACCGCAACAACTTCCGTCAGGAGATTGACGTCCGTGGCATGCGGGCCGACGAGGCCCTCAACGCCGTGCAGCATTTCCTCGACGATGCCATCCTCGTGGGGGTCGCCGACGTCCATATCCTCCACGGCAAGGGCAACGGCATCCTCCGCACCCTCATCCGCCAGTATCTCGCCACCGTCCCTAACGTGCGCAACTTCCACGACGAGGACGTGCGTTTCGGTGGTGCCGGAATAACTGTTGTGGAGCTATGAACAGAGAAATCCTTGCCATCGCCGTCCCGGCCATCATCAGCAATATCACCGTTCCGCTGCTCGGCCTCGTCGACCTCACCATCGTCGGCCATATCGGTGGTGCCGATTACATCTCGGCCATAGCCACGGGATCGATGATTTTCAACGTCATATACTGGATTTTTGGGTTCCTGCGCATGGGCACGAGCGGCATGACGGCCCAGGCCTACGGACGGCGCAGTGCCGTGGCCACCACCGCTGTACTCTCGCTGTCGCTGCGGACGGCCGTGGCCATAGGCCTCTTCTTCGTTGTCATGCAGGTTCCTGTGCTGAGGTTCATGATTTGGGCTATGAACACCCCGGCCGAGTCGGTGACTTTCGTAGGCCAGTATTTCGACATCGTCGTGTGGGGAGCGCCGGCCATGCTCACCCTCTATGCCGCCAACGGCTGGTTCATCGGCATGCAGGACTCCCGGCTGCCAATGGCCATAGCCATCATCCAGAACGTGGTGAACATCGTGGCGAGCCTGCTCTTCGTCTTCGTCCTCCACTGGAAGATAGAGGGCATCGCTGCCGGAACACTCATCGCCCAGTGGTCGGGAGTACTGATGGCCGCCGCCGGAATGGTGTGGCTAAGGCGCAGAACATCAGCGAGTTGGGCAGCAGCCGGTGCTTCGGAATCATCTGCTGAGACCGATGCCAGTGCCTCATTAGGACAGGATTGTAACCAACAAAATGCAGCACCGGCTACGCAATCGAATGATGCTGCCACCGGAAATCATGCGGCCGCTGACGCTGACAGGGTGTCGCTGCGCAACTTCTTCGCCGTCAACCGCGACATCTTCCTGCGCACCCTCTGTCTCGTGGCCGTAAACCTATATTTCGTTTCGGCAGGAGGTAGGCAGGGATCGCTGATTCTTGCCGTCAACGCACTGCTGATGACGCTCTACACCCTCTTCTCCTATTTCATGGACGGCTTTGCCTATGCCGGTGAGGCCCTCTGCGGAAAGTACTACGGTGCGGGCGACAGCGCGAGCTTCCGCTTGCTCGTCCGCCGTCTGTATGTGTGGGGAGCGGCTATGACGGTGGTCTTCACGGTCCTCTATGCCGTTGGCGGTCAGGACTTTCTCGGCTTGCTGACGAGCGACACCCATGTTGTCCGGGCTGCCATGCGCTATCTGCCGTGGGCCGTGGCCATTCCCGTCTGCGGCGTGATGGCGTTCATCTACGACGGCGTGTTCATCGGCGTGACGGCCACAAGGGGTATGCTCGTCTCGTCGGCTCTGGCCACGGCGCTCTTCTTCGTCCTCTATCTGTCGCTGTCGGCAACGCTTGCCAACGACGGCCTGTGGATAGCTTTCCTGGCTTATCTCGCATGCCGTGGGGCCGTTCAGGGTGTCATTGTCCACAAATCGAAATTTATGTCGGTATAGTATTTGCTCATTAATGCAGAAAAGACTACCTTTGCAAAAATAATTATTTGAACGATGAAGATAACAGTCGACGATAACAAACTCAGACAGGCTGCCGCCAACGACGACATGGACTTGTTCGTCACGACCTTTGTTGATGCCATCAACGAGGCCATCGGCGGTCAGCTCACGGCGGCGACGATGCCGCTCCTCACCTCCGACCAGATAACGCTCTTAGGCTGGAGCTACCTCCACGACGAGGTCATGGATGGCGGCTACGTGCAGCTGATATACAATGGCTACGGCGAGTTCATTTTCAAGAATCCCTTTGCCGTCGCTGTCAGGGAGTGGGGGCTCACCGACCTCTACAGCCATCTGCGCCACTGCAAGAAGGTCTACGACAAATATCACGGTCAGATAGAGCGCGAGATGAGCGACGAGGAGTTCATGGCCCTCTACGAGCAGATGCCGGAGTTCGACGACTACGACGACGAATTCGTTGTCAACGAGGAGCACTGGCAGGCGCAGGTTGCCGCCTATATCGACGACCATATCGACAATTTCATTCAGTAACAGCTTATGAATCAACAAGAAAAAGAAATACGCAAGAAGAGTCCGGTGCAGATTCGCAACAAGAAAGCATCGTTCCTCTATACCTTCCTCGACACCTTTACAGCCGGCATGGTGCTCAGCGGAACGGAGATAAAGTCGATACGTGCCGGCAAGGCATCGCTCGTCGACTCGTTCTGTTATATCGACAAGGGCGAGATATGGGTCCAGGGCATGAACATCAGCCCCTACTTCTACGGCTCGTTCTCCAACCATCCGGCGCGCCGCGACCGCAAACTGCTCCTCACGAAGCGCGAGATACGCAAGCTCCAGGAGGAGATCAAGAACCCCGGCCTCACCATCGTCCCGCTCCTCGTGTTCATCGACGAGCATGGCCGCGCCAAGATGGACATCGCCCTGGCCCGTGGTAAGAAGGAATACGACAAGCGCCAGTCGATAAAGGAGAAGGAGGACAAACGGTCCATCGACCGGGTGATGAAGCACTATTAGCCGCGAGCCATTGGTGAGAACCGCTCCCGCCAAAGGAAATGGGGCTTTAGCGGCCATAGGAGCTATAGGAAGCTATAGGCGGCTATGGGGAAATCGGAAGCTATAGTACGCTATAGACGCTATAGACACTATAGACGCTATAGACACTATAGAATCTATAGAAACTACTGAATCTATAGCAAACGATAGCCCCGCCAAGCCTCCGACAACTACGAAAAATCTTTACTCCAAAACAATACCTGCCGTTTGGGCTTCTAAAACGGTAGGTTTTGCGAGCTGAAACGGACCGTTTTGCAATGCGAAACGGTCCGTTTTGGAATGCAAAAAGGTCTTGTTTGTAATGCGCTGATTATCTGATTGTTATACGACTCGATTTTCATCCCCTCCTGATTTGAATTTGTTTTACAAAACGAACGCCTCTTGAATAATACCCTTTCACTGCGTCTATCACCGTCCTCCAGCCACGAAAGCCCCCTCGCCAAGCTCCACGCTCGCTAAGATTTGTTCTATCCTCATCCCCTTGCCTCGAAAAATCCCGCCAAGCCGCAAAGGTCGCAAAGATTTGTTCTATCCTTATCCCTTTACCACGAATAACCCTCGCCAAGTCGCAAAGGCCGTAAAAGATTTGTTCTATCCCCATCCCCTTACCACGAATAACCCTCGCCAAGTCGCAAAGGTTGCAAAGATTCCACAAAGAATTTGCCTGTTCCTTGCAGCCTTGAGGCTTGTGCGAGGGATTCCTATAGTATTCTGCACGCACATACAATATCCTCTATCTTTCAAGAATCTGAGTGCAGGTGGTCTCAATCCATGCGCCCACGTAGGGCGCGACTCACAACACATGATATAGACTATCTTTGCGGAAAAGTTTCAATCCACGCGCCCACGTGGGGCGCGACAGCACGTACGTCGGATATAGTAGACAGATAGCGAGTTTCAATCCACGCGCCCACGGGGGGCGCGACATTGTCCGCAAGATATTGGGTAGCTGCGATAAGTTTCAATCCACGCGCCCACGCGGGGCGCGACTTTACGTTAATTTATTTCCGTTTCTTTGCATTATAGTTTCAATCCACGCGCCCACGCGGGGCGCGACAGCGTCCTTCTAAATTTAGTATTGATACTTATATTTTCCATGTAAAGGTGCTAATATTCAACGACTTATGCAAATTAATAAAAAGTTAATATATGCTATGAAATATGTTTATATAAGTTAAGCATAAATCCATGTAAATCAAGAGCTATTATTAGTATAAAATTTGACTAAATTTTTGACAGTATGTAATGGTATTTTGGAAATAAAAAAATAAAAAAAAGGTGACTTGCGCCACCCGAAATGTTTTCACAACGGAATAATCCTTATTGTGATTAGCTAAAATTCGCTGCAAAGATAAGAAAAAAAACTAATTAAACCTATCTATTTAAATAATTTTATTTATCTTTGCCCATAAAATTAACTAAAATACGATATATGAGAACAATTCTTGGCCTTGACTTAGGAACTAACAGTATAGGATGGGCTCTTATTGACGACGAGAATAAGAAGATTATTAGGGCGGGATGCCGAATAATCCCCATGGACGGACAAGCTATGAGTAACTATGAGACTGGAAATCTCCAGTCTTCTGCATCTGTGCGTACCAGTTTTAGGGGTACACGGCGTTTATATCAGCGGGCAGAGTTAAGACGAGAACGACTGCTACGAGTCTTAAATATAATGGGGTTTCTGCCCGAACACTTTAAGAATCAGATTGATTTCATAGATCATCCTGGACAATTCAAGAATCATAGCGAGCCATTGCTGCCTTATAGAAAGAACAAGGAAGGCAGGAACGAGTTTATTTTCATGGACTCTTTTCATGAGATGCTTGCTGACTTTAAAGTATATCATCCTGAACTTCTTGCTAATGGTAAGAAGATACCTTATGACTGGACGATATACTTTCTAAGGCATAAAGCACTTTCACATCCTATATCACGTCAGGAACTTGCATGGATAATCCTCAACTTCAACACAAAGCGTGGGTATTATCAGCTTCGCGGTAATGATGAGACCGAGACAAAAGAAGGAGAAGAATATAAGGTCCTTAAAGTTACAAAGGTTGAAGATACTGGTGCAGACAAGAAGAGAAATAACATGCACTGGTTTGAGATTACATACGAGGGTGACATTAAGCAGAGACGGTTGTCAGTAGCTCCACCAAAGTCAGTGGGAGATACAGCCGAACTGATTGTTACTACAAAGACTAAGAAAGATGGAAGTCTGTCGGTTTCACTCAGAGAGCCAAAAGAAGGCGACTGGACTCTGATGAAGAAGCGTACTGAAAGCATTATCAATCATAGTGGGCAAACAGTTGGAGATTACATATACACAACTTTACTCAAACAGCCTGACTTAAAAATCAGGGGCAATGTCGTGCGTACAATTGAACGTAAATATTATAAGGATGAGCTGATAAAGATTCTTGAAACCCAGAAAGAATTCATTCCTGAGCTACAGAGTCATAGTCTTATGGAGAAATGCGTCAACGAACTTTATCATCAGAACGAGGCTCACCGGAACGCCATCAGTAAGGATAGCTTTACACGTTTTTTAGTCGATGACATCATCTTTTATCAGAGACCATTGAAGAGCAAGAAAGGTGAAATAGCTGATTGTCCTTTCGAAAAATATCGCTATAAGGATGGTGAGGGTAATATAATAGAGAAAGGCATAAAATGCACTTCTAAATCTGACCCTCTATTTCAAGAATTCCGTCTCTGGCAATTCATACAGAATCTTAAGATTTTTGCAAGAGAAAAAGAAGTTGACGGCAAACTAAGAACAGACGTTGACGTAACAAGGGATTTTATAAAAGGTAGAGAAGATATTGTTGCTCTGTTTGAGTGGCTTATACAGCAGAAGGAGATCACGCAAGACAAACTTCTTAAATCCCCAATATTTGATTTGGGCAAGAAAGCTTCGCAGTACCGTTGGAACTATGTTGAGGGGCGTGCCTATCCTTGCTGTCCTACGCATGCCGAGATTTTATTTCGCTTGTCGAAAGTGAAGGGCGCTACAACCCTTTCACATGACCAGGAAATGAACTTGTGGCACATTCTCTATTCGGTGGATGACGCTATTGATCTGGAGAAAGCATTAGGGCATTATGCTGAAAAGAATCGTCTTGATATCTGTTCATTTAAGGAAGCTTTCAAAGATATGGAGCCTTTCGATGATGACTATGCAGCTTATAGCCAAAAGGCTATAAAGAAATTGCTCCCATTGATGCGATGCGGTAAATATTGGGATGGTGACAATATAGACTCACACACCCGACAGCGTATTGATAACATCATAGACGGGGTAGTCGATGATAATATCTCGGACCGTGTACGTGAGAAGGCTGTTGCTTTGCGGAATTTGGAAGACTTTCAGTATCTTCCTTTATGGATGGCAAGTTACATTGTCTACAACCGTCATTCAGAAACTTCCGACACGTCAATATGGAGAACTCCCGAGGATATAGATAATTATCTTAGTACAGAATTCAAACAGCACTCACTCCGCAATCCTGTTGTGGAGTCGGTTATTGGTGAGGCAATACGTGTGGTTCGTGATATATGGAAGACTTATGGAGAAATCTCGGAAGTACATATAGAGATGGGACGTGACCTTAAACAGACCAAGGATCAGCGAGCAAAGACGAACGAGCGGGTATTGAGAAACCAGAATACTAACATCCGTATAAAGCGGATGCTTAGTGAGTTCGTAAAGCCACAATACCATGTTGAAAATGTCAGACCTCAGTCTCCCAGTCAAGCTGAGATACTGAAGATATATGAGGATGGCATTTTAAACAGTGGCTTGGATGTACCAGATGATATAGAGACAATCTCACGAAATCTTGGCAACCTATCAAAGGAGGTTTCTGGTAGTGACATAATGCGTTATCGACTTTGGCTGGAGCAAGGCTATCAATCACCCTATACAGGTCAGCCCATTCCTTTGTCTAAACTATTCACTACAGCTTACGAGATAGAACACGTCATTCCACAATCACGTTTTTTCGATGATTCTATATCCAATAAAGTCATTTGTGAGAGTGAGGTAAACAAGGCAAAGGGCAAGATGCTCGGTTATGAGTTCATACGACAGCAAGGAGGAGCAATCATCGATGGCAATGGTGGCAAACATCACAAGATTTTAGATGCAAGACAGTATGAAGATTTCGTAAAGCAGCATTATTCCAACAATAGAGGAAAGCTGAAAAAACTGCTTATGGATGAAATACCAGATGATTTTATACAGCGTCAACTCAATGACAGTCGTTATATTGCCCGTAAGGCTCTTGAGATTTTCTCGCATCTTGTAAGGGAAGAAGACGAGCAGGAAGCTATATCAAAGAATGTCGTTTCTACAAATGGCAGTATAACGACCCGGTTGAAGAAAGATTGGGGCATGAATGATGTTTGGAATGACATTGTCGGACCACGCTTCGAGCGCATGAACAGAATAACTAAGTCTGAGGCATTCGGCTCATGGGTCAATAAGGACGGGAAACGCTACTTCCAAACGGATATTCCGTTGGAGTACTCGCGCAACTTTAGCAAGAAGCGCATCGACCACCGTCACCACGCAATGGATGCCATTGTCATTGCCTGTACTACAAAGGATCACGTGAATTATCTTAACAATAGCTCAGCCCTTTCCTCAAAAGAAGATATGCGGTATGACTTGCAGCATAAGTTGTGCGATAAGATTAAAACCGATGATAAAGGCAATTATGTGTGGCGTTTCCGTAAGCCTTGGAAAACGTTTACACAGGATGCGCACAGGACATTGGACTGTATAATTGCAAGTTTCAAGCAGAATCTGAGAGTAATCAATAAGATGACTAACTATTATTGGAAGTACATTGATGGCAAGAAGCAGCTTGTCAGACAGACAAAAGGCGATGGATGGGCTGTCCGCAAATCTCTTCATAAAGCAACGGTGTCCGGAGCTGTGAGACTGCAGAGAAAGAAAATGGTCAGACTTAAAGATGCCCTTGGAGACATTTCTACAATTGCTGACAAGGATGTACGAAAGGCAATAAAGGATGTTGTCAAGTTATATCATGGAAATATAGACAATAAGACTTTACTGAAATACTTTAAAGACAGGCATTACAAGGCGGGCAACAAGGATGTCAGTAAAGTGGAAGTGTACTATTTGCCTGAAAAGGCTGATATGGCAGCGACACGTGTGCCTGTTGATGCTGGCTTTGACCAAAAGGCAATCAATTCCGTCACCGACTCAGGTATAAGGACTATCCTTACTCGGCATCTTCAAAACTATAGGGACCTGTCCGGTAAAGATCATCCTGAACTCGCTTTCTCACCAGAAGGACTGGATAGAATGAACGAAAACATTCAGGAGCTTAATGGGGGTAAGTTGCATAAACCTATTGTAAAGGTAAGGAAGTTTGAGCCTCTCGGCATGAAATTCAATGTCGGTGAATATGGAACAAAACAAGAGAAGTATGTAGAAACTGACAAGGGTACCAACCTCTTCTTTGCTGTATACACTGATGAAGATGGAAGCAGAAGTTATGACAGCATACCATTCAACATAGTTGTCGAAAGAATGAAAAATGGGCTAAATCCTGCAGAATCAATTCTGCCTGATGGACGCAAATTGTTATTCACACTGTCTCCGTATGATTCGGTCGTGCTTCAACATGATGGAGAATGGAATAATCAGTTGTTTAGATTCGTTTCCTCAACTGGTAACCGGGCATTCTTTGTTCCAGTGAACGTTTCCTCACCAATAGCTGACAAACTGGAATATGGTAAATCAAACAAGATTGAACTTACTGATGACCGGCTTTCCATCAAGCAGTATTGTATAAAGGTCAGGGTTGACCGATTAGGCAACATCATTAACCCATAAAGCCAATGATAAAGAAGACTCTATATTTTGGTAACCCCGTTTATCTGTCGTTGAGAAACAAACAGTTGGTAATACGACTGCCTGAAGTTGAACGACAGAGGGATTTGCCGGAAATACTGAAGAAAGAGGCAATAAGGACAATTCCAATTGAGGATATCGGCGTGATGGTGCTCGATAACAAGGAGATTACCGTCACAGAAGGCGTTATGTCAGCGTTGCTTGACAACACAGTGGCTGTCATTACGTGCAATGACAAGCGTATGCCAGTTGGCATGTTGCTTCCATTGCAGGGAAATACAGTACAAAACGAGCGGTTCCGCAGTCAGCTTGGGGCTTCTTTGCCTCTGCTCAAACAGCTTTGGCAGCAGACGATGAAGGCAAAGATAGAGAACCAGGCAACGTTGCTATCACGTTTCACAACCAAAGAGGCAAAGAATATGCTTGCTTGGGCAAGGGATGTTAAGAGTGGCGACCCTGATAATCTTGAGGCAAGGGCGGCGGTCTACTATTGGAAGAACATCTTTCAAGGTCTCCCGAACTTTGTACGTGACAAAGATGGATTATTCCCCAATAATCTGCTAAACTACGGTTATGCGATTCTGCGTGCTGTCGTGGCTCGCGCCTTGGTGGTCAGTGGACTGCTTCCTGTTATGGGAATTCATCACCATAACAGGTACAACGCCTACTGTCTTGCAGATGATATTATGGAGCCATACCGTCCTTTCGTTGACAGTCTTGTTTTAGACATTATGAAAGAAACAGAGCCGGTAGAAAATCTTACCAAAGACCTGAAGGCAAGGTTGCTATCAATTCCTGTATTGGATGTGAGGATAGGTGGAAAGCACAGTCCTCTGATGGTGGCTGTATCTCAGACTACAGCGAGCCTTGCAAAATGCTTCTCTGGAGAATTAAGGAAAATATCTTATCCATCTTTTGTTTGACAGTGGAACTTAACGAGTACAAGGTAATGTGGGTGATGGTGATGTTCGACCTACCTACGGAAACGGCGAAAGAGCGCAAGGCTGCAGCACGCTTCCGTAAGGACATTATGGGCGATGGTTTTACTATGTTCCAGTTCTCTATCTATATACGCCATTGCGCAAGCCTTGACAATGCGAAGGTGCATATAAAGCGTGTAAAGTCTATGTTACCCAATTATGGTCATGTCGGCATAATGTGTATTACTGACAAGCAGTTCGATGGCATTGAAATTTTCTATTGTAAAAAAGAAGAACCTAAGATTAAAGGCCCTATCCAGTTGGAGTTGTTTTAAAAAAAAAGGATTCCATCTATAAAGGTGGAATCCTTTTCATGGCCCAAGGGGGATTGTCCGTGGCAGGCGGATGCCGCTGCCTAACCAAAGAACTTGATATGATAGCGTGCTAAAACTATTTTTTTGCTTACCTTTGCGGTCATGGAACAAGAAAAGATAGACTTC
>Ga0256406_1001350_pt1 | contig 40083 bp, 32 predicted proteins | sample RumenRJG_03DNA_FD_185986 | JGI IMG/M metagenome (GOLD analysis project Ga0256406, IMG submission 185986) | Bovine rumen microbial communities from Lethbridge, Alberta, Canada - RJG_03 | ecosystem: Host-associated > Mammals > Digestive system > Stomach > Rumen | place: Canada: Alberta | collected... | reverse complement strand
TTTGCCCAGGTCCTGGGAAGCGCCATTACGGCGGATATTGCTTCTGAAGCCCTGGCCGCTCTTCATGTGGATGATATCGGTCTGGACGATCTGGATAATGAAATTTTAAAATCCATCATTTATAAATTTGGCGGCGGTCCTGTAGGCATTGATACCCTTTCTGCCGCAGTCAGCGAGGAAAGGGCTACTATTGAAGATGTTTGCGAACCCTATCTCATGCAGATCGGATTTATTTCCAGAACCCCCAGAGGCAGAATTGCCACAAAGGCAGCCTATGACCACATAGGGGCGGCTTGGAATCCGCAGGGAAGTCAGCCATCGGAAAGGAGCCTTTTTGATGAAGATGGAAACAGGTAAAATGCTCATCATCATCGGTATCCTTTTTATCCTGGCAGGCTGTTTCTTCTATTTTGGAGGGAAACTCAATTTTCTGGGCCATCTTCCGGGAGATATTCATTTCTCCAAAGGAAATACGGAATTCTATTTCCCCATCGTTTCCTCCATCCTGGTCAGCGTGATCGGGACCATTATTCTTAATCTGTTCTTCAGAAGGTAATCGAATGAATAAAAAATATGTTGCTGCCATGATTTTGTCATTGGCCATTCCTTTCGGAATGATGGGGACAGTCTCCGCAGAAAGTATCCCGGTGCAGCGGAGGGCCGTGGTCAATCACGCCACGAAGTCCGGCTCTGCGCCGGTTAAAGTGACGGTGAAAGCAGCCCCGAAAGCTTCCGCTCCCAAGAAATCATCGGATGGGGATGAAAAGAAGAAAACTTCAAAAAGCACTTCCAAAACGAAAGCTTCCTCCAAAAATAAAAACTCTTCCGGAAATACATTGAAAATTTCAGCCCTCGGGCCGGAAGTGGAAGTGGGACTTCTGTCAAATACCCGGATTAATATCACCGCCCTTGTGCCGCTCCAGGCTGTTTCCAATGGCAAGGTTATCGGGAAGTACAATAATGGCGCCTCTATTTCCATTACAAGAAGCGGGAATACGATTCTTGTGAATGGCAAAAAGGCGGGAGAAAAAGTCTATCTTTCAGGCGGGAAAGGAGCGCCTGCCTTTGCGGTGAAGGGCAATCAGTACCGGGGGGCCATGAAACTTGTCCCTTCTCCCTGGAACAGCAATGTGACCCTGGTCAATGTGGTCCCCATGGAAACTTACCTCCAGGGCGTGGTTCCCAGTGAGATCGTGCCTTCCTGGCATGCTGATGCCATCCGTGCACAGGCTGTGGCAGCCCGGACCTATGCTTATTTCCATAAAAATAGCTATCGCTCTTCGGGCTATGATGTGACGGATGATACCCGTTCCCAGGTCTATCGCGGATCATCCGTAGAAACGACGGCAACCAATAATGCAATCAAAGATACGGCAGGGGAAATCATCACTTACGGAGGAAAAGCCATTGATGCGGTTTTCCACTCTTCCGGCGGCGGTTATACGGAAAACAGTGAAAACGTGTGGGGCACCCAGGTGCCATACCTCCGGGGGGTAAAAGAATTCTATACAGGAAATCCCTGGACGAAGACCGTTTCCCTTTCTACCTTCATCAAGAGCATGGCCAATATGGGGTACAACGTGGGTGCTGTGAAAAATATCAAATTATCCCATCTCCGCATCGGGCAGGCGCATAAAGCAAATGACCGGGGTATTTCAGGCCGCGTAAAGAGTATCACACTCATCGGGAAGAAAGGGACAAGGACAGTACCCGGTGAGAAGATTGAAATCCTATATGGTCTGGACAGTGCCCTCTATGATTTTTCTATCAAGGGGAAAAATCTTGTCATTACCGGTTATGGCTATGGACACGGACTTGGGCTTTCTCAGTGGGGAGCCGAGGAAATGGCGGAAAAATATGCCCGGGGCAAGGATTACTACAAAACAATTCTGACTCATTATTTCACGGGGACCAAAATTGAAAAATTGTATTAACCTTTCCTTGACGGCTTATATAATAAGTAATAAAGTAATAAAGCTGACTGCATATAAGCAGCCGGTAGTTATTGGTTAGTGACTGGCGGCGGAAATTGAAAGCCGCGGCTATGATTGTCAGGAGCTATAGCGAAATGAAACTTGAAGAATTTAATTATGATCTTCCAAAGGATCTCATTGCACAGGAACCGGCGGAACCTCGCGATTCCTGCCGGCTTATGATGCTGGACAAAAAGATGGGCGAATGGTCTCATCACCATTTCAGGGATATCCTTGATGAAATCCGGGAAGGAGATATTTTCGTATTCAATAATACGAAGGTCATTCCGGCCCGTCTGTACGGGAAGAAGAAGGGAACCGGGGGCAAGGTGGAAATGCTCCTTCTGACGCCGAAGGGAAATGATCAGTGGGAAGTCCTCGTCAACCCGGGAAGAAAAGCACTGCCGGGAACGGAAATTGAATTTTCTGATTCCTGCTATTGCAAAGTGCTGGACAAGACGGAGTTTGGCGGACGGCTGGTGGAATTCCACTATGAAGGCAATTTTGACAGCCTTCTGGATCAGCTGGGAGAGATGCCGACGCCTCCCTATATACATAAGAAACTGGAAAATAACGATGAATACCAGACAGTTTATGCCAAGTACAAAGGCTCCGCAGCTGCGCCTACGGCAGGCCTTCACTTCACACCGGAACTCATGGAGGAAATGAAGAAGAAAGGGGCAGAGCTTCTTTTCGTCACTCTTCATGTGGGCATCGGCACGTTCCGTCCTGTTTCCGAAGCAAATATTGAAGATCATGAAATGCACAAAGAATGGTATACGGTGAATCAGGATGTGGCAGACAAAATCAATCAGGCCAGGACAGAAGGCCGCCGTATCATTGCCGTAGGGACGACTTCTGTCCGCACCCTCGAATCAGCAGGCCAGAGCGGGACTCTTCAGAGCGGCAGCGGCTGGACTCAGCTTTATATTTACCCCGGATATCAGTGGCACATGGTAGATGCCATCGTCACCAATTTCCATCTTCCCGAATCCACACTCGTCATGATGATGGCTTCTTTTGCGGGAAGGGAACATATCCTTGCCGCCTATGAAGAGGCAGTCCGTCAGAAGTACAGATTTTTCTCCTTCGGCGATGCCATGTTTATCAGATAAGGAAAAAGTATGGTTATCAATTACGAACTGGTGGCAGAAGACAAGATAACCGGTGCCCGCGCCGGACTTCTCCACACACCCCACGGAACTTTCAAGACTCCCATGTTCATGCCTGTCGGCACACAGGCTACTGTAAAAACGGTAACCCCTGAAGAACTGGAGGCAGCAGGGGCCCAGATCATCCTGTCTAATACATACCACCTTTTCCTTCGCCCTGGAACGGAACTTATCCGTGAGGCCGGGGGCCTTCATGATTTCATGAACTGGCATAAGGGAATTCTCACTGACAGCGGCGGATTCCAGGTCTTTTCCCTGGGGGCCATGAGAAAAATCACGGAGGAAGGGGTTCATTTCCGTTCCTTCCTGGACGGCTCGAAACAGTTTCTTTCTCCTGAAGTTTCCATTCATGCCCAGGAGGACCTGGGAAGCGATATCGCCATGGCTTTTGACGAATGCATTCCCTATCCGGCCGATTACAAGTATGCCGACCAGTCCACGGCCCGCACCACCCGCTGGGCAGAGCGCTGCATCAAAGCCCATACGAGGACGGACAGGGGGATGTTCGGTATCGTCCAGGGCGGCATGTATAAAGATTTAAGACGAAGATCCTGTGAGGAAATATCAGCCATGCCTTTTGACGGAATGGCAATCGGAGGACTTTCCGTGGGTGAACCTCATGACCTCATGTATGAAATCCTTGAATATACGACTCAATTCCTGCCGGTGAATAAAGCCCGCTATCTCATGGGCGTAGGGACTCCGGACTGCCTCGTCGAAGGCGTGGCAAGAGGGGTGGATATGTTTGACTGCGTATTCCCCACGAGAGTGGCCAGAAACGGCATGGCGATGGTCCACACGGGCCGGCTCAATATGAAGAACAAGCAGTATGAAAGGGACTGGGGACCTCTCGAAGAAGGCTGCCAGTGCTATACCTGTCAGCATTACAGCCGGGCCTATATCCGTCATCTGTATAAGTCCGAAGAACTTCTAGCCTTCCGCCTCGTGACCATTCACAATCTCTATTTCCTTCTCCAGTTTATGAGGGATATGAGGCAGGCTATTATTGACGGAAACTTTACGGAGTTTAGAGAAAGTTTCATGGCAAATTACAAAAGATAAAGACAGAACAGAGAGACTTGTGGTAAAATAAACGATATATTGTTGGAGGTGAATCAAATGGAAGAGAAAGTATTGAATTTTATCAGCCTGGCATGGCCTTTCCTGATCCTGGTGGCAGTCATGTATTTCTTCATGTACCGTCCTACCCAGAAGATGAAAGTGGAGAGAGGCCGTTTCCTGCTGTCCCTGAAAAAGGGAGATGAAGTGGTGACTGCCGGCGGCGTACACGGAGTCATTAAAGTTCTTCGCGACAAGTATGTGGAACTGGAAATTGCTTCAAAAGTGATCATCAAAGTTGAAAAGACCGCGATTCAGCACAGGGCAGGAGAAGAGATGCCCGGTGAAGGCGCTGAAGAACCGAAGAACGGAAAGAAAACATCCCGGGATGACTCCAAAGCCAAAAAGAGTAAGGACGTCAAAGAAGCTGAACCTGAAGTGGTAGAAGAAATCGTGGAAGTGGATGATCCGAAAGATGCCGGCACGGAAGTCGTTGAAGAAGTGGTAGAAGTGGAAGACGAAGCTGCCAAACCGGAAAAAGCTGATAAAAAAGAGGATAAAAAATGAGGAATGCGGGGATTCCTGATTCGGAAAAGAAGAAGGAAATCCGCCGGAAGATGCTCGCTAGAAGGCGGGCTCTTTCTGATGATGAGGTAAAAGCGAAAAGTCTTTCCCTTATGAAGGAAATCCTTTCCCTTCCCGAATATCAGAAGGCAGGGACCATTATGGCATTTCTGGCCATGAAAGGGGAGTCCAATCTGGACCTGTTCATCGAAAAGGCTCTTTCCGACGGGAAGAAAGTCTATGTGCCCGTATGCCTTCCACAGCGTCAGATGGAAGCCGGAAGGCTGCTCGATATGGACCATTTCGTCAAAGGCCCCCTGGGACTTCGGGATCTTCCCAAAGGCTATGAGACTATCGAACCGGAAAAGCTGGATCTGGTCCTGATCCCGGCAGCCGCCGTGGACAGAATGGGAAACAGAATCGGCATGGGAGCCGGCTATTATGACCGGTTCCTCACCCGTATTTCCTTTGAAAAAAGAGTGGCTGCTCTCTGGGATTTTCAGGTGGTGGACGAAGTTCCATCAGAACCTTTTGACCGGAAAATGGCAAAAATCGTTACCGACAAGGGTATGATTGAAGTGAAAAGAGGTTTAAGTTTTGGAAAAGAAAAGGACTAGAAGCTCTCTCCGTACGGGAGCTCTCATCCGTTTTTGGGTAGTGATCCTGGTCATCATCGGAGTTTTCGTGGGAACCGTAGGACTTCTCGCAGGAAATATCCGGCAGGGCCTGGACCTGCAGGGCGGTACCCATATCGTCATGCAGGCAGAAGATACGGCCCAGAACAAAGTGACCAGTGAGTCTATCACCCAGGTCATCAATATCATGCAGAAGCGTGTCAATGAAATGGGCCTCACCGAACCGATTATCCAGCGGGAAGGTGCGAACAGAATCATTATCGAGCTTCCCGGTGAAAGGGATCCCCAGAAAGCCATCGAAACCATTGGCAAGACGGCAGTCCTGGAATTCAAGGATGATGAAGGGAATGTCCAGCTCACTGGCGAAGATCTGAAAAACGCGAAGGAACAGATGGGACAGAACAAGCAGCCCCTCGTGGCTCTTGAATTCACCGATGAAGGGGGACAGAAATTCGCCTCCCTCACTGCTGCCAATGTGGGCCGTCATATCGGTATTTTCCTCGATGGTGAAATGCTGACAAATCCTGTTGTCAATGAAGCTATCACGGGAGGCTCTGCCGTGATTACGGGACAGCGTACTCTGGAAGAAGCCAAGAATCTCGCCATCCTTCTCCGTTCCGGGGCCCTTCCGGTCAAGGTTTCCGTATTGGAAGTCAGGACCGTTGGTCCGTCCCTGGGACAGGATTCCAAGGATAAGTCCGTGGTAGCCTTTACGATCGGCCTTTCCCTGGTCGTCCTCTTCATGATGGCTGTCTACCGGATGAGTGGATTTGTAGCTGATACGGCACTTCTCGTGTATGTGCTGATTCTTCTGGGCGTATTGAATCTGCTCCATGCGACTCTGACACTGCCTTCCATTGCGGGTGTTATTCTGTCCATTGGTATGGCAGTGGATGCAAATGTCCTCATCTTTGAACGATTCAAGGAAGAAATCGCGGCAGGCAAGATTCTCCGCCTCGCTGTACAGGCAGGTTTCAAACGTGCCTTTGTCACCATTTTTGATGCCAATATGACCGTCATCATTACTTCGGCCATCCTTTTCTTCCTGGGATCTGCCACAGTCAAAGGCTTTGCCTTTACCCTGGGGCTTGGTGTTGCGGTATCCATGTTCACAGCCATTACCGTAAGCCGTACCCTCCTCATGCTCCTGATTGATGCCAACTGGATTCATAATCCCTGGTGGTTTGGCGGGAAAAGGGGGTATGACAACTGATGTTTAGCAAATTTGATTTCCTGGCACATAGAAAAATCTGGTTTACCTTCTCCGGCGTTATGGTCCTGATTGCGATCATTTCCGTCATTATGTTCCGTTTCAACTGGGGCATTGATTTCACCGGCGGTACCATTCTGGAACTGGGCTTTGACAAGGATGTGACGGTCGAAGAAGTCCGCAACGGACTTCGTGAAGACGGTCTCCAGACGGCCACCATCCAGCTTTCCGGTGATTATGCGGGGGAAGCGGGCAATGACGTCATCATCCGTACGAGAAACCTCTCCTCTGATGAAGCACAGACCGTAGTCAGCCATGTGAATGAAAAAGTAGGGCAGGCTGATGTGAAACGTATCGAAACCGTGGGCGCCGTCATTGGTTCTGAAGTGACAAAGAGCACCCTCATGAACGTCATCCTGTCCTTCGGCGCCATGATCCTGTACATGTCCATCCGTTTCGAACACAGGATTGCCATTTCCGCCATTGCGGCCATCGTCCATGATATCCTAATGGTTCTCGGTGCCTTTGCCTTCTTCCATCTCGAAGTGGATGCGTCTTTCCTGGCAGCCATCCTGACCGTTCTGGGCTACTCCATGAACGAATCGGTCGTTATCTTTGACCGAATCCGCGAAAACCTTCATACCCACCGGAGAATGGACAGCTATGCCACCCTAGCTAATGATTCCATTCACCAGACCATCCGCCGCTCCATGTATACCCTGGTGACTACCCTCTTCTGCGTGGCCTCCCTGTACTTCTTCGGCGGCGATACGACGAAGAACTTTGCCCTTGTCATGCTGATCGGCTTTATTTCCGGCGCTTATTCCTCCATCTGCGTAGCCTCCGGCCTCTGGGTCACCTGGCACGAACATATCCATGGCGGAAGAAATGTGACTGCTGCACCGAAGAAAGCGAAGAAACATGTAAAACCGGCCGGCGGAGAAATTTAACTTCATAGAAATCAAAAGAGTCTGCAGGATTTCTGCGGACTCTTTTTTGCTTTCAGGCAAAATTTTAAATCGGACTTTCTACAGGCTCTATCTCTCCATCAACCTGGTCTGCCGGTTCCAGGATAAAGTCAAGGAAATGTTTTGCCAGCTCGGAGAGAGGCGCACCTTTAACAGTATAAAGTGTACGGAAATTGGAAACATGGCTTGCCGGAAGAAGAAATGCAATGAGATTTTCCGGAATCATTTGTCCCGCAGTTATGGGAGCCATAACTCCAGCCCTGTCTTCTTTTGCCCATTGCAGCGCGGCTGTGACAGTAGTACTGACACAAAGGGGATGGGGAGAGATTCCCATTTCCGCGCAGAACTGCATATCTGCCTGGTGGCATCCCTGAGTGGTGCATAAAGGAAGACTTTCAAGTATTCTATAAATGAGGGAAATTGGAGCAGTCACCGCGCGGGGACTGCCGGATAGAAGCCGGATTCCTTTCAGAACCGGGCTTTTTTTATTGACATAAAGAGCCATGTGATCTTCCAGGGTGAGATGAATCTGAAAAAGTTCCGGCTGCACGATAGGCGCATTGGCGATACCGATTTCTGAAATGCCGTTAAGAAGATTCTGGGCCTGTTCTTCTGTAGAAGCTTCCAAAAGTTCAAAGGTAATGCCCGGATTTTCATTGCTGAATTCTGCCAGGCTGTGAGCGATGAGCTGAAAAGCTACGGAAGGGGATGTGGTGAGCCGCAGAGTTCCAGTAATCCCGGCATTGGAAGCACTGATGTCTCTTGCAATCTGGTCTTCCAAGGAGACCAGGTACTTCGCTTTATGATACAGGATTCTCCCCGCCGGGGTCACTTCCACGTGGCGCTGGCCTTTTCCTGTTTTAAGCAGGGGAGAATGGAATTCTTTTTCCAGTAATTTTACATGCCTCGTCAGGGCGGGCTGGGCGATATGAAGGAATTCGGCTGCCTGAGTGAGATTTCCGCTTTCCACGATGGCGATAAAACTGCGGTACAGGGATATATCCATGGTTGCTCCTTGGTAAAAATAAATAATCAGATATAGTAATTCTATATTATTATATAACAAATTGTGATAATTTATGTAAACGAAATATCACAAGCGTTGTGAAAATAAATCATAATTGAATTCATATAGAATAGAGGAGTTATAAATTTCAGTGATTGAAAATTCAGCGTAATTGCGAGAATAAAGGAGATATTCCTGCAGTGTTTTATTTCTGTTAAAATACTGCCAATCCTTCAGACACAATGCGTCCGTGCTCAAAATTATAATAAATATGAATAAATATAAACATAAATATTATTATATTTTATTTTTCGAAGAAAGTATACTGGATTTGAAAATAAATGAACAGGAAATTTCAAAGAATACGTATTCGTTCATTCCTTTTCAAAATGGGAAGTGTCAAAGCTGCGGCTCACGGCCATCCCTGCTGCTGAGCCGAACTGAAGGAGGAAAGAACCATGCTTGATGAAAGAAGAATTAGAAATAAAGCGCTGTTTTCAAAAATCGTCAGTCCCGATTCGGCTGCCAGCCTTATTCAGGATCATGACAATGTGGGATTCAGTGGTTTTACGCCGTCAGGATATCCGAAGAAAACATCCCTTGCCCTGGCGGAGCAGATTAAAACCGGAAGAAAATGCCGCATCAATATCTGGACCGGCGCATCGGTAGGACCGGAAGTAGAAGAGGCCCTGGCTTCAGTGGATGGTGTAGAAAGCCGTGTGCCTTACTATGCGGCAAGCAATAAAAGCATGAAGGAAGGAATCAACTCGGGGCGAATCCGGTACATGGATCTCCATCTTTCAGAATTTGCCCAACAGGTAAGTGAAGGATTTTTCGGAGATGTGGATGTGGCGGTTGTAGAAGCGCTGGGAATCACTGAAAAAGGAGACCTTATCCTGGGGACCGGTGTAGGAAATACACCTACTTTCGTGCGGAAAGCAAAGAAAATCATCGTCGAAGTGAATACATGGATTCCTCTGGAACTGGAAGGGATTCATGACATTTACGAAGTCCCTGTACCGCCGGCAAGAAGGGAGATTTCCATTTACCGCCCGGGAGACCGCATCGGGACTACGGTTGTGCCTTGCGGCACAGACAGGATTACGGCTATTGTGGAATCCGATATTCCTGATCATGTCCGTGAACTGGGCCATCCCGATGAGACTACAAAGAAGATAGCAGGGAACCTCATCAATTTCCTGGAACTGGAGCAGAAGAAAGGGCGCATGCCTTCTCCGCTTCTTCCGCTGCAGTCTGGAGTGGGTAAAATTGCCAATGCGGTACTGGAAGGTCTGAATGATTCCGCATTCAGGCACATTTCCCTTTATTCTGAAATCCTGCAGGATGCAGTATTTGATCTCATTAAAAACGGCAAGGTGGATATGGCCTCCGGATGCGCTTTCACTCCATCTCAAGGAGTCATGGCCATGTATAGAGAAAATCCGCAGCTCTTCAATGAACATCTCGTCTTAAGACCGCTTGAAATTTCCAATAATCCCGGCGTAATCAGGAGGCTGGGGGTCATTTCCCTCAATGTGCCGGTGGAATTCGATATTTATGGACAAGCAAACAGCACTCATGTGATGGGAAGAAATATGGTGAATGGCATCGGCGGCAGTGGAGACTATATGCGGAACGGCTATCTGACAGTCTTTACTGCTACTTCTACTACGAGAAAGGGAAATATTTCCAGAGTGGTTCCCATGTGTTCCCACGTGGATCATACAGAACACGATACGATGATTTTCATTACGGAAAATGGTGTAGCCGATCTTAGAAATAAAGACCCAAGGCAGCGGGCACTTGAAATCATTAATAACTGCGCTCACCCGGATTACCGCGAACTGCTCCGGTATTACTTTGAAAAAGCGGAAATCCATGGCGGCCATATGCCGGTAGATTTGCAGCATGCATTCTTCATGGACCTGCATCTGGAGAAGACGGGAACCATGAAAGAAACTATTTCAGCAAAGAGAGCCGGAATATAAATTTGTCAGGCCGGACTATTGAAAAAGGAGGATATATCATGACAGCCCTGAAAGAAGCATTAAACGACTATGAAGTCAAAGTAGAAAAAGCTACCGCCCGTTTTCCCGAACGGAAGAATATCAATGAACCCCGTCTCTGCACGCCGGAAGATCTGAAAAACTGGAATTATATGAAGAAACTGGGCACTCCCGGGAGTTACCCTTTTACCCGCGGCATCCAGCCTACCATGTACCGCGGACGCTACTGGACCATGCGCCAGTATTCCGGTATGGCTACTTCGGAAGAAACAAATAAACTTTACAAATACCTCCTCTCCCAGGGGACGACGGGACTTTCCGTGGCCATGGATCTTCCAACCCAGATCGGCCTTGATTCCGATGACCCGAGAGCAGCCGGCGAAGTAGGCAAAGTTGGCGTTGCTATTGACAGTCTGGCGGACATGGAAGCTATTTTTGACGGAATTCCGCTGGATAAAGTTTCCACTTCCATGACCATCAATGCACCGGCAGCAGTCCTCCTTGCCATGTATGTGGCTGCAGCCGAAAAGAAGGGCATTCCAGCAGATAAACTGAAAGGTACTATCCAGAATGATATCCTGAAAGAATACATTGCCCGGGGCACCTATATTTTCCCGCCCCGCCCATCCATGCGTCTTGTGACGAATACTTTTGAATATTGTTCAAAATATATTCCCAAATGGAACACCATATCTGTAGGCGCTTATCACATTCGCGAAGCCGGTGCATCCATGACTCAGGAAATCGCCTTTGCCTTCTCCAATGCCATCGCTTATATTGAGGCAGCTATCAAATCGGGACAGAAAGTGGATGACTTTGCGCCTCATATTTCCTGGATTTTCACGGCAGGACTTGATTTCTTTGAAGAAATTGCCAAATTCCGCGCAGCCAGAAGACTTTGGGCAAGGATTATGAAAGAACGTTTCCATGTGACCAATGAAAAGGCCATGATGCTCCGTTTCCATGTCCATACGGCAGGTTCAGTCCTCACGGCCCAGCAGGTGGATAACAATATAGTCCGCATTACCTGGCAGGCACTGGAAGCCATTCTGGGCGGCACCCAGTCCCTGGCTACCTGTGCAAAAAATGAAGCTCTGGCGCTGCCAACGAAAGATGCGGCTACCCTGGCTCTTCGTACCCAGCAGCTTTTGGCCTATGAAAGTGGTGTAGCCGATACCATTGATCCTCTGGCGGGCTCCTATTATGTAGAATCACTGACCGACAAAATTGAAGCAGAAGCGACAGCCTACATCAAAAGGATTGATGAAATGGGCGGGGCCGTAGGTGCTATCGAACAGGGCTATATGCAGAGTGAAATGGCGGATCATGCGTATCAGTATGAAAAGGCTATTGAAACAGGACGGCGTACGGTAGTGGGAGTCAACAAATTTGTTACTGAAGAAGCACCGTCAAACCAGGATATCCTGAAAGTGGATTCTAAAGTAGGCGAAAGACAGATTGCAAGACTTCATGCCATGAAAGAAAAGAGAAATCAGGCGGAAGTGGATGCGGCACTGGATGAACTGAGAAAAGTCTGTACATCCGATGAAAACGTGATGCCCTGTTTGATTAAGGCAGTGAAGACTTATGCAACTCTTGGCGAAATCTGCGATGTCATGAGGGAAGTCTTTGGTGAGTATCAGCCTGAAAGAGAAGTCATTTGAGGAGGAATCATGAACGGGACAAAAATACTGGCCTCTTATCTCTCTCAATTGAAATATGAAGACTTGCCGGAAGATGCCATTATCCAGATTAAAAAGGCATTCCTGGACTGGGTGGGACTTACCATCAGCGGATCACGGGAATTTCCACCCGCAGTTTTAAGGAAAGTCCTCCTTGCTGATGACTGGGGCCATGAGGCTACCATACTTTGTGAAAATGAAAAAGGCCCCTGTACCTTGCGCAAGAGTGCTCTTAATGCGGCTTTTGTGAATGGAGCAGCCTGCCATGCCCAGGATTTCGATGATCTTCATAATGCATCCATTATTCATCTGGAATGCGTGGTTGTTCCACCGGCCTTTGCCCTGGCCGAAGAAAAGAAAGTTTCCGGCAGAGAATTGATGACAGCCATTGCGGCAGGCTATGAGCTGGGCGGAAGAGTGGGAGAATCGATACAGCCGGACTCCTATTATTTCTGGCACACCACAGGTACTGTGGGAACTCTGGCAGCCGCAGCCAGTGCGGCACGGATTCTGCAGCTTGACGAGAATCAGTATCTGCATGCTTTAGGCAGTGCCGGTACTCAGGCGGCCGGTCTCTGGGATTTTGTCCGCCAGGGAGCGATGAGCAAGCCCCTTCATATAGGGAAAGCCTGCTATGGCGGAGTCCTTTCTTCACTGATTGCGAAAGATGGCTATACCGGTTCCACGACCATCCTTGAAGGGGAAAAAGGCTTCTGTCGGGCTATGATGAAAGAGCCAAAATGGGAAAAGCTGACAGAAAACCTGGGGAAAGATTTCAAAATCATCCATAATTCCATCAAGCCCTGGCCCTGCTGTAAACATTCTCATTCTGCCATTTATGGTATTTCCGAGCTCATGAGGAAAAATCATCTGAAGCCGGAAGAAATCAGAAAGATTACTCTTCATGTGAACGATATTACTGATTCACTCATCAATAATGAAAAACCTGCAACTCCCTATGGATGTAAATTTTCCATCCAGTACTGTGTATCCTGTATGGCGGCTAAAGGAAAGGTAACCATTGATGATTTCCGTGAGGAATCCATTCACGATTCTTCCATTCAGAAGATCATGGAAAAAGTCAATGTGGCAAGAGACGGTAAAATGACGGCTATTTACAATGATCATCCTGACCGGCTGGCATCTAGGGTGGATGTGGAGTGGGGAGAGGGGAGGAAAGATTTTCTCTTTGTCCCCTATCCCAAGGGGGATCCGGAAAATCCAATGACTTTTGAAGAAATTGCAGAAAAAGGTCATAACCTCGTTGATTCCATGATCGGGAAAGAAACTTATGACAGGGTGGTGGATCTGGCAGCCCATTTGGAAGACGTAAAAAATATGGATGATGAATTTGGCATGATTTTCTAAACGGCATGTGCGGCACTTATCCTTCCTGAAAGGTACAGGGATTCCGGTCAGATTGGAAAAGCAGCTGCTCATCATACGAAATACCGGGGACTTCCCCCGGTATTTTCGTTATCTATAATAGAATATATAAAAGAGGTGCTTCATCCCGGTCCGCGTATTTCATGATTATTTTATCCGTGTTATAATAGGCACATGGAAAATCATACTTTACACTCGGAAAAGAAGGTATCCTTCATCACTCTTGGCTGCAAGGTCAATCAGTATGACAGTGATGCCATGCGTACCCTTTTCGTAAAGAACGGGTATCGGCAGGCAGGGGAGGACGAAAATGCGGATGTTTATGTCGTCAATACCTGCTCCGTCACCAGTATCGGTGACAGAAAATCAAGACAGATGGTCCGCCGCATCCGCCGCTCTCACCCGGAGGCCATTATAGCCGTGGCAGGCTGTTATGCCCAGCTGGCGCCAGAAGTCTTCGAAAAAATGGGGGATGTGGATGTCATCGTAGGCGTTCACAACCGCAGTCATATTGTGGAATATGTGGAAGAAGCCAAAAAGCGGACCGACAGGAAGCCCCTTAATGAGACCGTGGACATTATGAAGGTGAAAACTTTCGAAAATATGTCTGTTGACGTCTCGGGAGAAGTGAAGACGAGGGCTTTCGTGAAGGTCCAGGAAGGCTGCGACAATTACTGTACTTTCTGCATCATTCCCTATGCCAGGGGGAAATTGAAATCCCGCCTTCAGAAGGATGCGGTAGAGGAAATCAGGAAACTTGTTTCCCAAGGATACCGGGAAGTGGTACTGACGGGAATTCATCTCGGTAATTACGGGAAGGATCTTCATGATGGGACAAGCCTTGCCACACTGGTGGCGGAACTGGTGAAAATCCCGGATCTCCTCCGGATTCGCCTGGGTTCCGTGGAGTCAGTGGAACTTTCAGATGAACTGATTTCCATCATTAAAAATGAGCCGAAGGTCTGCCGCCATCTCCACCTGCCCATCCAGTCCGGCTCCGATGCCGTGCTGAAAGGCATGAACCGCCATTACCGGCTGTCCCAGTTCAAAGCGCTCATTGCCGTACTTCGGGAAAAGGTGCCCGGTATCGCTCTCACCACGGATCTCATCGTCGGTTTCCCGGGGGAGACGGAAGAGAATTTTCTGGAAACCCTGGATACATTAAAAGAACTGAAATTTTCAGGCATTCACGTATTTCCCTATTCCCGCCGCACCGGTACGCCGGCAGCGACATACCCCAATCAGGTGAGTAGTGAGGTGAAGAAAGAAAGGGTTCACCGGGTACAGGAGCTGGAAAAGGAAATTGCCTGTGCATACCGGAGTCAGTTCATGGGGAAAGTGGTCCATGTGCTGGCTGAGGAAATAAAGAATGGATACTTTGAAGGGCTCACGGGGGAATACATCCGTGTTTCCATCAAAGATTCACATATAGAAAGAGGTCATATGTATCCTGTCCGGATTGATACGGTTACGGCTGACGGTCTGGCAGGCACTGTAGCAGAGGAGGAATTATAATGTCTGACTGCATTTTCTGCAAAATCGCAAATGGTGAAATTCCAAGCACCAAAGTTTATGAAGATGAAAATTGGTTCGCATTCCGGGATATAGAACCGGCCGCTCCGGTTCACGTCCTGCTGATTCCAAAGAAACATGTGGATAATATCCTTGCTTTCGATGAAGAATACAACAAAAACTTTGCTGATTTCTTCCTGGTGGTGAAGAAGATTGCCGAACAGGAAGGCCTGAAGGAGTCGGGCTTCCGTCTCGTCATGAATACCGGCGAAAAAGCAGGGCAGTCGGTTTTCCATTTCCATGCCCACATCATCGGCGGCAAAGCTATGGGCTGGCCCCCATTCCCGGAAGATAAATAATTTTCAAGAAACAGGAGGCCCGGATGACCGGGCTTTCTTTCCGTCCTGTTTCCGCTATGGAAATATAAAAGGGAATTGACAGAAAGAACATTGTATTTTATAATTTATAAGTGTGCAATAGCACCCCATCAGTCTTTATTGGGAGGGAGGGATATAGATGTCTGAGATCAAAGTTCAAAAGGGCGAATCTCTTGATAGTGCTCTTCGCAGATTTAAACGTTCCTGCCAAAAAGCCGGGGTTCTTTCTGAAGTAAGAAAACGTGAACATTATGAAAAGCCCAGCGTTAGACGTAAACTGAAATCTGAAGCCGCTAGAAAACGCAAGTATAAGTAATAGGTTGTAAGGTGATTGGTTTTGTCAATTAAAGAACAGCTTATGGCTGACATGAAAACAGCCATGAAGGCAAAAGAAGAAGGAAAGCTTGCATTGAACACGATCCGCATGGCTCGTGCTCATATCAGACAGGCCGAAATCGACGACGGACACGCGGACTTCAATGATGATCAGGTTCTTGCCGTTCTCCGGAAAGAAGTGAAACAGCGGAAGGAAACTCTCGCTGAAATCAAAGATTCCGGAAGAGAAGACCTGGTTGAACAGACCAAAGCGGAAATCAAAGTACTGGAAAAGTACCTGCCGGCAGAAATGTCTGCCGATGATGTAGAGAAGGTCGTGAAGGCGACCATCGACGCTATGGATCCTGGGCAGAGAAATATGGGTTCTGTGATGAAAGCTGTCATGGCAAAGCTGAAAGGCAAAGCAGACGGAAAGCTGATTAACCAGATTGTCCGTAAGCTCCTCGCCTGAGCTTTAAAGCTTGACAATGCAAGATGCGTGGTGTATCCTTAGTACATAAGTTAATATGCTGCGTCAAAGATGGCTCATTCCATTTGGAATGAGTCATTTTCTTTTGATTCAGATAGAAAAGCTTATATAAAAATGGGTTGTTAAGTCAAAAGTCTATAGGAGGACTCACATGACCGACGAATTGCTGTACTGCATCCCTGCAGGCCAATATGGGAAAGAAGGGGTACTTTCTCTCTTGGCACAGCACCCGGAAATCCGGTTTGTGTCGCTGGTAGGGATTGATCTGGCAGGCAATGACACGGATGAAAGAATTCCGATAGAGCTTTTCATGAAGGATTATGGGGACTTCTTCTCGGGAAAAGCTGTGCAGACCGATGGATCTTCAGTAGTTTTCATGAATATCGCCACCCTGAATGATGCCAGGGTGGATATGGTAGCCGACAGTTCTGTGAACTGGTATGTGGACTACAATGATGAAAATATCATGGCAAAGAACGGACTCCCTGTCGGGACGCTCCGCATTCCTTGTTTCCTGATTCATAATGGAGAATTTATTGATTCCCGTTCCATTCTGAAAAATTCCTGTGAATACGTGGCTTCGGAGCTGAAAAAACTGCTCATCGGGGCCCAGGTGAAGGGTATGGAAAATTTCCCTTTCTCTGAAATCCAGGATATCGTGTTTACTACAGGTACTGAACTGGAATTCTGGGTGAAAACCCCCAGTGAAAAAGAAACGGTGCAGCACCTTTCAAGTTCCCAGCGCCTTCAGGAACAGTACTGGCAGCGGATGCGCGGCAACGTACGAACTGCCATGGAACAGGCCATTGAAGAGCTGGACGCCCGGGGCATCCATGTGGAAATGGGCCACAAGGAAGTGGGCGGTATCAAACCGAAAATTGACGATGAGGGGCATATTTTTGATGTCTGTGAACAGCTTGAGCTGGACTGGCTTTTTTCCACCAATCCTCTGCAGGCTGCAGATAATGAACTGGAAGTTCGCATCGTGGTGAGAGAAGTGTTCCGCAGGAACGGCCTTGACGTATCTTTCAAGGCAAAACCGATCATGGGAGTAGCCGGCAACGGTGAACATACGCATGTGGGCATTGCAGCACTCCTGAAAAATGGCCGGACCATCAATCTGCTGGCACCGGAGCATATGGAGGAAGATTACCTTTCCACCATCGGCTACGGTCTCATCATGGGCATCCTGAAAAATTATGAAGCTATCAATCCCTTCGTCTCTTCTACCACCGATGCATTCAATCGGCTGAAACCGGGTTTTGAAGCGCCCGTATGTATCGTGACTTCCCTGGGCCACTCCCCGGAAGTCCCCTCGCGGAATCGGTCCATCCTGATGGGCCTCATTCGGGACATCGGAAATACGAAAGTGACGAGATTCGAGCTCCGCTCCCCGAATCCTTTTACCAATACCTATCTCTGTGTATCCTGTCTGTACCTTGCCGCCTTTGACGGTATCTTCTATGCAGTGAACTCCGGAAAAGAGCCGGAAGAGCTTCTGGCTGAACTCTCCAAGAAAGCGGGAGACAGGGCAGATTACCTGGAAGAAGACAGGGCCTATCGCTGCGAAGGAAATATGTTTGAAGACTTTACCGATGAGGAAAGAGCGGCAGCATTCGGCAGGCCGCCCGCAACGGTGTGGGAAAACGTAAAAATCATGAAAGAAAATCCGGAAAAAGTGGCCGCCCTGACAAGAGGAGGAACGTTGAATGACCGGATTGTGGATTCCTTCCTGGCCTCCATCATTTACCGGTGGAAAAACGAGCTCATTGACCGGATCATTCCGGGAATCGAAGTATCGGTCAGGAAATATAAAAAACTGAATCATTGTGGTGGACTTGATGAACGCCGATGGAAATCCATCGAAGCAAAGCGCATCGAACTGGCCAAGGATATGGATGAAAATCCTTCCACCTGCAGCCGGCTGAAAGCGGCGCTGGAAAGCGAAGATTACGATACCGCATCGGACCTGCAGCTGGAACTGATTTCCAAAGCCCAGGCTCTGGAGAATGAATATCGGATTTATGCGCTGAATATCCTCGACTGATCAACTTCACAGAGGCCAAAGATGGCCCATTCTTAGTACTCAAGGATGGGCCATTTTGCATAATATTATATAGCTACCTATTTAATTATTGGAAATATGGAAAACCTGCTGCCACTGGCTTGCCGATAAGGAGAGGCAGGGGGGACAAGCGGGATTTCCGTTAAATATTTCAAAATTCAGAAAAGTCAAAAGGAATTAGGAGGAATTCGCAATGAACAAAGACTTACTGTACTACATCCCAACCGGTGAATTTGGCAAAGAAGGCGTGCTCTCCCTTCTGAAAACCCATCCGGAAATCCGTTTCGTTTCTCTGGTAGGCATTGACCTTGCCGGCAACGATACTGATGAAAAAGTACCGATTGAACTGTTCCTGAAGAATTATGATGATTTCTTCGCAGGTACCGCTGTTCAGACCGATGGCTCTTCTGTAGTTCTGATGAATATCGCAACCCTGAACGATGCCCGGGTCGATATGGTTGCTGATCCCACTGTAAACTGGTACATCGATTACAATGAACACAATATTTATGAAAACGGCCGTCCTGTAGGCACTCTTCGTATCCCCTGCTTCCTGCAGCATAATGGCAAATTCATTGATTCCCGTTCTATCCTCAAAGAATCCTGTGCATATGTTGGCGCAGAACTGAAGAAACTCCTGGCAGAAGGCAAAGTCAACGGCATGGAAGGTATCCTGCAGGAAGATGTGGAAGACATCGGATTCACCATCGGCACAGAACTCGAATTCTGGGTAAAGACTCCGAGCGAAACCGAAACGGTTCAGCACCTTTCCATTTCCCAGAGACTGCAGGAACAGTACTGGCAGAGAATGCGCGGCAAAGTCCGTACCGCTATGGAAGAAGCCATTGAAGAACTGGATGCCCGCGGTATGAGCGTTGAAATGGGTCATAAAGAAGTCGGCGGTATCAAACCGAAACTGGATGACCAGGGCCGTACCGTAGACGTATGCGAACAGCTCGAACTGGACTGGAGATTCTCCATGAACCCGCTGCAGGCTGCCGATAATGAACTGGAAGCAAGAATCATCATTCGTGAAGTATTCCGCAAACACGGTCTTGAAGTTTCTTTCCAGGCTAAACCAATCATCGGTGTAGCAGGCTCCGGCGAACATACCCATGTAGGTATCTGTGCAACCCTTAAGAATGGTAAATTCATCAATCTCCTGGCTCCGGCAGATATGAAATCTGATTTCCTCTCTACCATCGGCTATGGCTTTATCATGGGTATCCTGAAGAACTACGAAGCTACCAACCCATTCGTATCCTCCACCACCGATGCATTCAACCGTCTGAAACCGGGCTTCGAAGCTCCGGTCTGCATCGTTACCTCCCTGGGCCACAATCCGGAAGTTCCGTCCCGTAACAGAACCATCCTTATCGGCCTTGTCAGAGATATCGAAAACCCCAAAGCTACCCGCTTCGAACTCCGTGCACCGAACCCATTCACCAATACTTATCTCGCCGCTTCCTGCCTCTTCCTGACCGCACTGGACGGCATCAAATATGCTATCACATCCGGCAAGTCCCCGGCAGAACTCCTGGCAGAACTCTCTAAGAAGCCGGGCGAAGAAGCCGACTACCTGGAAGCAGCAAGAGCTTATCGCTGCGAAGATAACGTATTCGAAGACTTCAGCGATGAAGAACGGGATGCCAACTTCGGTAAACCGCCGGCAACTGTATGGGAAAACGTACAGACCATGAAAGCAAACCCGGACAAAGTGGCAGTCATCGAAAAAGGCGCCCTCACCCCGGTTATCGTAGATTCCTTCCTGGCTTCCATCCTCTATCGCTGGGAAAACGAACTGATTGACCGCATCATCCCGAATACTGAAGCACTGGTCAAGAGCTTCAAGGAACTCCCGGCTGAAGACGGCATCGACAGCGAACGGTGGGCTGAAATCAAAGTCAAGAAATATGAACTGATCAAGGACACCAAGGCATCCAAGTGCCTCTGCACCAGACTGAAAGAAGCTCTGGCAGCAGCTGACTATGATACTGCATCTGATCTCCAGATCGAGCTCTCCAAGAAGGCTGAAGCACTGGAAAAAGAATACAACGCTTACGCACTGAACATTGTAGGTTGATTTCCATCTAAAGAAATAAAATCCCTCGTCCCCGGACGGGGGATTTTGTTATGCATGATAGTGATAAGCGGCGGTGGTGCGCTGAAGAATTTAAAAGCGAGCCATCTATGTATTGGGATATTTATACTAAGATACGCCTTTAGCTCTGATGCACATTACCTTCACTTACCACTTATCACTTCGCACTTTTCACTATCTTTTCTGATGGTATAATACAGTTATTAGCAAAAATGCTGAAAAATCCCAATGAAAGAGGTGTTTCTTTTGGAATTAGACAGAAATAAATTGATTGCCCGTTTCACCGATTATATTTCCTACAATACCCAGTCCAATGAAGAGAATGACCAGGTATGTCCCAGCACGCCTTCGCAGCTGGTCCTGGCCCGCCATCTGGAAAAGGAACTGAAAAATCTTGGCCTTGAAGAAATCATGCTGGACAAGAACGGTTACATCATGGCCACCCTTCCCTCCAACGGGGGAGAAGGGCCGGTGATCGGCTTTATTTCCCATATGGACACGAGCCCCGATGCTCCCGGAGGACCCATCCATCCCAGAATCGTGGAAAATTACGATGGAAAGGATATCCTTCTCAATAAAGAAAAAAATATCGTTTTTTCCACAAAAGATTTTCCGGAAATCCTGAAATACAAGGGTCAGGACATCATGGTCACCGACGGGACTACCCTTCTTGGCTCTGATGACAAAGCCGGAGTGACGGCTATTGTCAGTGCCATGGAATATCTGCTCAGCCATCCGGAAATCAAACATGGAAAAATCAGGATCGGCTTTACGCCGGATGAAGAAACGGGCAGGAGCCCTCTTAAATTTGATGTCAAAGCCTTTGGCGCCGATTTCGGTTATACCGTAGACGGCGGCGAACTGGGAGGCCTGGAATACGAAAATTTCAATGCCGCTAATCCTACCGTCACCATTTACGGGAGAAGCGTCCATACAGGCGATGCCAAAGGGAAAATGGTCAATGCTATCACTATCGCCTCCGAATGGCAGTCTATGCTTCCCGAGGGATTGACTCCGGAATGCACGGAAGGGCGGGAAGGATTCTTCCATATTTACAAAATCGAGGGAACCGTGGAGAAATGCACCTTATCCATGCTGATCCGCGACCATGACCATGCACTTTTTGAAAAGAAAAAAGCTTTCCTTCACTACATGGCCGATTTCCTCAATCAGAAATACGGGGAAGGCACTGTAGTCCTCACGCCTCATGACGTCTATTACAATATGCTGGACATCATTCAGGACGGTCATATGGATATCATCGAACTTGCCCGGAAGGCCATGAGAAATGTGGGTGTGACACCCATTGAAAACCCCATCCGCGGAGGAACCGATGGAGCCCAGTTGTCTTTCAAGGGTCTTCCCTGCCCGGACCTTTTCACGGGAGGAGCCAATTTCCACAGCCGATTCGAATACCTTCCCATTGATTCCATGATAAAGGCCTGTGAAACGGTGATTGAAATCATCCGTCTTGCGGGGAAAGGGAAATAAAAATAATTTGGATTGAAACGCACTGAACCATTTATGGCTCAATGCGTTTTTTCTTGAAAGGAATAACACCTTCTATCAACAGCAGCATTGATTGCTATATACGATCTACTTGATAAGTAACTGCTCGCTATTTCAAAAAATATTTATTACGATGACGCTCTATGTCCTATGCCTTTTGTATAATATAAATGAAGAAAGATGGGGCACTGCCTCGGGGTGCATTCACGGAGGAGGAATCAGGATGGATGAAGAAGACAGAATGAGGAAAGCAGAAATGCTGCACCTTTCAGGAAAAACGAGAGAAGCATTTCCTCTATTTGAAAAAGAAGCGCACGAAGGGAATGGCAGGGCTCTATATTTCCTGGCAGAGTATTATAAATGGGGCATGGGCGGCAGGGAAATAGACTGGGAAACAGCAGAAGAACTGGACCGGGATGGTGCCAGATGTGGTGATCCTCTGGCGCAGCTTAATATGATTTATTATCCTGACGCCTTGCCAAAAGAACGGGACTATATTTTAAAGGAAATCGTACCGAAAGTAGCAGCCCTTTCTGCAGAGGGGGACTGGGCGGCCCGGGACGAACTGGCAGATTTATACCTGAATGGCACGGGCGTTGAAAAAGATGTGGAAAAGGCTCTTTACTGGGCGGAAAAGTCCGCAGAAGCCGGTTATTTTCGGGCACTGACGAAAATAGCCAATATTTACCACGATCAGGGGAAATTGAAAGAGGCCATGAAATATTATGAGCTGGCCGGTAAAGCAGGAAGCGACTGGGGATGGCACAATCTGGGAGAGATGTATCTGGACAGTACTTCGCATGAAAGGGATGAGGGGAAAGCAGAATCATCTTTTCAAAAGGCCATATCTCTTGACGGACCGGCACTTCCGGCAGCAGCCTGCAGTCTGGGTGCCTTGTATTATCAGCAGGGCAATTTTAAGAAGGCGGCAGCACTATATCGCAAATCGGCAGGACGTGGCAATGACTGGGCCATGTTTAATCTGGGTGATTTATATCGTGATGGCAGCGGAGTCAGAAAAAATTTAAAAATTGCCATGAAATGGTACAAAAAGGCATATGAAGCAGATGATGAAGCCAGGTCGGAAGCGGCAAACCGGATTGGTCTTGTATACTCCGGTGAAGGAGATAAAGAAACTGCCCTTCTCTGGTATGAAAGATCGGGGGCCGAAGGATGCGACTGGGGCTGGTACAACCTGGGGCTTTATTATCAGGATCAGGAGGCTTATGATGCAGCACTTTCCTGCTTCCGGGAAGCCTATGAACTGAACGGGGATGCAGCCGGTGATGCAGCTAATCGTGCAGGCCTTATTTACAATGGACTTGATGTGGACGATAAAGCATCGGAATGGTATCAGAAAGCAGGAGAGGCAGGAAACAGCTGGGGCTGGTACAATCTGGGAGCTATCCTGAAAACAGCAGGAAAAGCAGAAGAGGCACTGACATGTTTCCGGAAAGCCTATGATGCCCCCGATGGGCCAAAAGGAGATGCAGCCAACCGCATCGCTCTCATTTACGAAGACCTGGGCAGAGAAGAGGAAACGGAAAAGTGGTACCGCATCTCCGGAAAAGCCGGTTACGACTGGGGCTGGTACAATCTGGGGCTTACATATCTGGTAAAACAGAAAAAGAAAGAAGCACTTTCCTGCTTTGAGAAGGCCTGCAGCCTGAAAGGTGAATGCGAAGCGGAAGCAGCCAATAAAGCAGGAATTGTCTGCTTTAGTCTGGGTGATATGGACAAAGCCATGGACTGGGCAATGAAGTCGGCCTCAGAGGGAAGCGAGTGGGGCCTCATCAGCCTCGGTACCCTGTACAGAAGCATGAAGAAATATGACAAAGCTGTTTACTGGTATGAGAAAGCCTATAAGAACCATGGAGAAGCCGGAGGCGATGCAGCCTTAAGGCTGGCGGAAATCTATGAAGAACTTTCCCAAAAGGAAAAAGCTCTATTCTGGTACAGAAAAGCGGGCATGGCGGGAAATGATGAAAGCTGGTACCGGCTGGCAGATGCCATCTTTCATCAAACCTTTTCAGAAGAGACGATGCGGAAAGCTGCTTTCTATTATGAACTGGCCTATGAAAAAGGCGGCCCTGCCACGGGCTCTGCTGCTGCTTATCGCGGTTTATGCTCGGACCGGCTTGAACATTACGAAGAGGCAGATTACTGGTTTGAAAAAGCAATTGGTGCAGGAAACAGCATGGGCCTTTACCTCCTTGCCTGGAACGCGTGGCGCGGCCGCGGAATGAAAAAGAATGTGGAAAAGGCAGAAACTTATTTTCAAAAAGTACTGGAGTCCGATCTGGACCGGAATTTCAAGGGCGATGCGGCATGCATGCTTGGGAAAATGGAACAGGAAAAAGGAAATGAGAAACAGGCTTTTATCTGGTATAAAAAGGCTGCCGGCTATAATCATGATGAAGGCTGGTACCGGCTTGGCCTCTCTTATGCCAATGGAGTGGGGACGGGAATCGATGCGGAAAAAGCACTGGAATCCTACCTTAAAGGCTGGAAACTGGACCATGATTATAAAGGGCCCATCGCCACAGCTATTGGCCTTCTGTATAATGGGAAGGAAGACTTTAAAGAAGCCCACGAATGGTTTGACAAAGCGGCTTCCTGCGGTGATGATGAAGGCGCCTTCAATCTGGCTGCCGAATTCCGCTACGGCATAGGTACGGAAAAGGACCCCACTGCGGCTGAAAACCTGTACAGACAGCTGGCAGCCCATGCGTTGGAAGACATTGCGCAAAAAGCGGCAGAAGCTCTTTCCGAAATGAAGAAAGATAAAAACTCCGTCTGATTATGAATTGAACCTTAATTAAAAAAGGGGAATCCATTCTTTGGATTCCCGACCCCTTGGGGTGTGAAATGACTGTATAAAATATTGTTTGACAAAATTTTATATCTCTTGTAATATATATTGTGTTCATTCTGTGCCAGCATAGCTCAGTTGGTAGAGCAACGCATTCGTAATGCGTGGGTCGCAAGTTCAAGTCTTGTTGCTGGCTCCAAAGATAAAGTCTCCGAGAAGCTCGATTATATCGGCTTTCGGGGGCTTTTTATTTTGGCATGCTTATATGGAGACTAAACAAAAATGTCCTGCGTTCCCCCAGGTTTTCCCCCAAGTTTTTCTGTATTCTCGCTTTGTGAAATTAGAGAGAATAAAAATATATAATTCTAATTTCAAAAATATATTTCTGATTATACAGCATATAGGGATTGGGTTTCAATCAGTTAAAACAGATGCAAAATAGCTGTCGATACTCGTTTTGTTTACCCTGCTACCATATGATGATGGAGGTGAATAGAAATATTTTGATAAGATACGGGCGGAGGTCATCTTATGGATTATCAGCAGGAATACAGAAATAAACTGACCACACCGGAGGAGGCCGTGAAATGCATTAAAAGCGGAGACTGGGTGGATTATGGGGTCAGTGCCATTCATCCGAAGGCTTTGGATCGGGCTCTTGCTGCGAGGTCAGAAGAACTTTTCGATGTGAAAATTCGCGGGATGAATGCTCTCTGGCTTCCTGAAATAGCGAAAGTTCCTGATGCGCCAAAGCATTTTACCTGGCACAGCTGGGCTATGATGGGGGGTGAACGGAAGATGCAGAAAATGGGGATGTGCTATTATATTCCCCTGCGCTATTCCGAACTGCCCCGTCTGTACAGAGAAAATCTTGCACCCTGCGCAGTGGCCATGTTTCAGGTGACTCCCATGGATAAAAATGGCAATTTCAATTTTGGCCCCGGTTGTTCCCATCTGGCTGCAGTTGTTGAAAATGCTGAAAAAGTCATTGTCGAAGTCAATCCATCTCTTCCGTACTGCTGCGGCGGTTTTGAGGAATGCGTGAATATCAGGGATGTGGATATGATCGTGGAATGTGATTCTCCTATGACTGAACTTTTGGCCAAGCCTTTCAATGATGTGGATTGTGCAGTAGCTAAAAATGTTGTATCTTTACTCCACGGAGGCGAATGCCTGCAGCTGGGCATAGGCGCTATGCCTAATGCGGTGGGCTCTCTTATAGCACAAAGCGATTTGAAAGATTTTGGCGTGAATAGCGAAATGTATGTGGATGGATTCGTAGACCTTGCTTTGGCAGGGAAAATTACGGGGAAATATAAAAATATCGACAGAGGACGCCAGGTTTTCTCTTTCGCCGCGGGAAGCAGGAAGCTTTATGAGTATCTGGATAATAACAGGGAGTGCGTGACGGCACCTATTGACTACGTTAATGATATCCGGAAAATTTCTTCTATTGATCATTTTGCCTCTATCTGCGGAGCCATAGAAGTGGACCTGTATGGACAGGTCAGTGCAGAAAGCAGCGGCTTCAGACAGATCAGTGGCGCCGGCGGACAGCAGGATTTTGTTCTGGGTGCCTATCTTTCTAAAGGAGGCAGGAGTTTTATCTGCTGCTCATCTACCTATACAGATAAAAATGGCATACCCCACAGCCGGATTGTGCCACATCTTCCGGACGGTACGGCTGTGACAGAGGCCAGACCGAATACCATGTATGTAGTGACAGAGTATGGAGCTGTAAATTTAAAAGGCATGTCCACCTGGGAAAGGGCGGAAGCATTGATCAGTATTGCCAATCCGATTTTTTATGATGAACTTGTCCGCCAGGCAGAAAAGCAGGGAATCTGGAGAAAGATAAATCGTTAAGGATCAAGTTAAACCGGATAACCTCCTCTTTTATACGAAAAGCAGCATTTCCTGTATAATGGAAATGCTGCTTTTCATATGCCATATTTTTTCCTGCATGCAGGACTTCATTGAAACTCAGAAAGCTTATGATACAATTTAATGAAGGCAAGTAAAATTAAGACCGGGGCATTATCTCCTTTATGCCTGCTCCGGAAGTTTATCATATTTGATGAAAGGAAACTGATGAAAACAATTCGTGTAGTGGCAGCAGTCATACAGGATGAAGACCGTGTCTTTGCCACACAGCGGGGCTATGGTGAATTTAAGGATGGCTGGGAATTTCCAGGCGGGAAGGTGGAGACCGGTGAAACACCGGAGGAAGCTCTGAAACGGGAAATCCGGGAAGAACTGGAGGCGGAAATTGAAGTTGGAAGATTATTGACCGTGGTGGATTGTGATTATCCGAAATTCCATATTTCCATGATGTGTTTTCTCTGTACCCTGAAATCAGGACAATTGATTTTGAAAGAACATGAAGCGGCCAAATGGCTCACCAAAGATCAACTGCAATCTGTCGCCTGGCTTCCGGCGGATCTGGAAGCGGTGGATGTTTACAGGAAAATGAAATAATAAATGACATGGGATGTCATGATTTGTATTTCCGGGGTTCGAGACGATTTGTTTTACTGAATCAGTGATTCCTTTCAGGAAATATTTCTTGTCATTAGAAGCGAAAAAGGGCATTATCGGATTTCTCCGAAGATGCCCTTTATTTTTTATGGTATAAAAAAATGGAGCGGGTGAAGGGAATCGAACCCTCGTAACCAGCTTGGAAGGCTGGCGCTCTACCATTGAGCTACACCCGCAAAGTAATGGTCGGAGCAGCAGGATTTGAACCTGCGACCCCTTGGTCCCGAACCAAGTGCGCTACCAAACTGCGCTATGCCCCGACAACGTAGATAAGTATATCATCAGTTTTCTGATATGTCAAATGTTTTTTCAAAAGTTTTTACAGGATTTTTATCTTTCAGAAAGTCCTGCTTTTTGTAAATCCGGTGAAAAAGATGTGCACCTCCCCCATGCATGTGATAAGATAAATACAAATCGGGAGGTAGTCATGGAATATACAGAAGCATCATTACTGGAAGCTCTGGAAAAGGATATAGGTCATCCCGAGCTGCTTTTCAGAAAAGAGTATATCGCAAGAGACGGTATAACGACAGATACAGAGAAAACTTATGAATCAATCATTCTTCCTTACCTGCTGGACCATGTTAAGGAGCTGAAAGGGGCAGATATCGGCTTATCTCCCGTAAGGACTGTGGTCAGGCGGGCGTCTGAATCCGGAAACCGCCTGGTGTCTTCTATCCTGGCACAGGGCATGTTTGCCCGCGGTATTGCATTGGACATGACAGTCATTCTGACGGGTGGCGTGAGGGAGAATCGTTTTTCGTTTTCAGTAATTGACCGGTCAGGGAAAAGGCTGACTCTTTATTTTATGGAACCGGCAGGTACTGATGAGACGCCTCTTTCCCGGATGCTTAGACTATGGAGCCTGAAGAAAGCGGTTGATCCGATGATTCTCTCTAAGGCACTGGGACTTCCGGGGCCTTTGCGGATTGAAGCGGCGTTTCTTTTTACGGGGGCCTCAAATGAACGTTATGGAATAGCTGAAAAAGACGAGGTGCCTATGGCGAGAAAACGGCTTTCTGCCATTCTGGGAGTGTCGGAATTTTATCTATTCCATGGCTCATACCTGACCCCGGTTAATCCCGGTCTTTCTTCACCGGGACAGCTTTCCAGAAAGGAGCTTCTTTCCTTAGTGGAGAAGGATAGCCTTCATCCTGAAGTGCTCTATCGGAAAGATTACATTTATCGTCCCGGTGTTACGTCTGATACCGGAGAACCTTATGCGAAGGTGCTGGCGGAATGGTTTTCCGCCAATCGTGATTTGTGGATTCATTTTCCGCATGGCGGATATCGCCTGATAGGGGGAAAGCGTGCGGAAATGATGATGAAGAATGAAGTGTTCAGGGCTGTAAGAAATCAGAAAGTATTTCCGCCATTCGGCAGAGTGCTTCCTTATGATCTGCTGATACTGGGGAGCCGCCAGCAGCAGATTGGACGGCCGGCACTCCTCCTTTATGATTCATTTAAAAGCCCTGAGGGGGCATCGTCGCTGCTCAGAATTGTAGAAACACCGGAATCGGGAGATACTCTCCTTGGAGCAGTGCTCCGCCTTTACACCCATATTTCCCTTATCGATGGGGGCAAACTTTTAAAGGAATTAAAACTTTCTGGAGACTCGCTTCTCGAAGGAAGACTGCTTCTAAAAAAAGGAAGCCGGGAAACAGATTTCTTCTTAAGAGATATGCCTTACGTCTCGCCGCTCATGAAATCCATGGGTGTGGGAATCGCAATATTTGACAATGGATATGAAGCGCTGTGGTAATGGATTTACCTTTGCTACGGCCATTAAAATACTTTATAATGATTAAATAATTGGTTGTTATCCGGAAAAGATTTTTCAATAAGGAGTTTCCATGGGATTTTTTGATAAAAAACATGAAAAAGACAGCCCTATGGGCAATCTTCGGTCCCACATCGGCACATTCTTCTATTTCGTAAAAGTGGGCAAGTCCAAATTCAAGCACAAGGGAAGGGTAGGAGAAATTTTCGCAGATATGGATAATACCCAGTTTCTTTTTCAGCAGGCTACTTCCGGTACCATGTATGATATGAAGAAGAAACTGGACTATACTCTCTGGGATGCGGCTACCCATAAATATACGGAAGATCTCCAGAATCTGAAGGATGAGCTTCTGAAGGCAGTGGATCAGGGGGAAGAATCGGGTCATTTCGAAGAGGAAAAGAAAAAAGAGGAAGAAGCCCGGAAGCGCGAAGAGGAAGAAAAGGAAAAGAAAGAGGAAGAATCGGCAGACTGGCGTTCTCATATCAAGGGCCAGATGAAAGAAGCCGAAGAAAAAGCGAAGCAGGAAGAGGAAGAACGGGCAAGAGAAAAAGAAACGCCCATAGCCCGGTCGGATGATGAAACGCTTACGGAAGAGGATTGCCGGGAACTGTGGCGTATTATCCAGGGGCTGGAGCGGGAATATAAGGAAATGAACCGTATTGCTGATGACTGGTTTGCTGTTCACGGCAAAAAGAATGGCTGTCTGGGCGCTCTCGTGGCATTGACTGTCATTCCCATCGGCGCTATTTACGGACTCACTCAGATTCTGTGATTCCTGAGTTTTATCATTGCAGGGAAAGTCATAAAATTTCACAGAGAACCAGAATTGACTTGTATTTCCCCTCTTTTCTATGGTATGATTATTTCAGCATAAATCATGTTTTTCAGGGAGGTGACATTATGTCCAAACACATCGTTACAATCAATCAGTCTTCTCTGCAGGACTCCATCAAGTTCGAAGGCTGCAGTGAATGTCAGACTTCCTGCCAGTCTGCCTGCAAGACAAGCTGCACCATTGGCAATCTGATCTGCACTACACAGGAAGAAGCCAAGGAAGCAAAGAGAGCCTGATCGCACGGCCAGACCCCCGGCCCAGTGGCCGGGGGTTTTTATATGCTTTATGATTGTTGAGCGTTGCTCATTAAAGGAGTATTTCATGGATTATCATGTAAAGCCCATGATTCATCGTTTCCGTCAGAACGGCATGAATATCGTTATGGATGTGAACAGCGGTATCGTTCATGTGGTAGATGACGTGACATATAAGGTCCTGGAATTTTACAATGGCAAAAACCGGGACATGGTTCTTGCCAATCTTTCAAAGGACTATGAGCAAAAAGAGCTGAATGAGGTCATGGATGATCTCGATGAACTCATCCGGAAGGAAACCCTTTTCGCACCCATGGACCCCAATTACCAGATGGCCATCGAAGACCGGCCGATTATTAAGGCCCTGTGCCTGAATATCGCTCATGACTGCAATCTCCGGTGTAAGTACTGTTTTGCAGGCCAGGGCGGCTATGGTCAGTGGCGTATGCTCATGCCTTTTGATGTGGCCCGGAGAGGAGTCGATTTCCTCATCGCCCACAGCGGGCCCCGGGAACACTGCGAACTCGATTTCTTCGGCGGAGAACCCCTCATGAACTGGCATGTGGTGCAGCAGACCATTGATTATGTCCATAAACAGGAAAAGAAACATCACAAGAAAATCAAAATGTCCCTCACCACCAACGGCATGCTGCTGGACAAGGAAAAAGTGAAATACCTGACCGACAATCATATCAGCCTCATTCTTTCTCTGGACGGCAGAAAGGAAATGCATGACCGCATGCGTCCTGATGTAAATGGTGATGGTACTTATGACCAGATTGTGAAAAATCTCCAGTATTGTGTAGCCCACAGGAATGGAGAGGAATATTATGTCCGCGGCACTTTTACAAAATATAATCTTGACTTCACAACTGATGTGGAGGATATGCTCAATCATGGATTCCCTGCAGTTTCCATGGAACCGGTAGTGGGAGAGGATACTGCGGAATATTCCATTACGGAGAAAGACCTGCCCCGGGTGAAGGAAGAATATGACCGTCTGGCAAAGCTTTTCATTCAGAGAGAGGAAGAGGGGAGACCTTTCTTCTTCTTCCATTTCAATATGGATCTCTGGAAGGGACCATGCCTGCCGAAGCGGCTCCGGGGCTGCGGGGCCGGCCATGAATACCTGGCAGTCGTGCCTAACGGAGATATTTATCCCTGCCACCAGTTTGTTGGTCGTGATGGCTATGTGCTGGGCAATGTCTATGAAGGATTAAAAAACATGAAAATGATGCACGATTTCCGCACCAATCATGTTTTTACCAAGCCGGAATGTGTAAACTGCTGGGCAAAATTCTTCTGCTCCGGCGGATGTCATGCGAATAACGAAGCCTTTGCCGGCGATATCCACAAGCCTTATGAAATCACTTGCGAAATCCAGAAAAAGCGCGTGGAATGTGCCATGATGATCCAGGCCTATAACCAGCTCAGAAAGCCAAAAGTCATGGCTCAGCCCGGAACTTATGAGGCAAAACGGGAAGCGGCAGAGAGTCAGAAATAAAATTGGAATAAGTTCATATATCCCGATGAAAAAGGGGTTTCTGTTTGCACAGAGGCCTCTTTTAATTTATAATATTATTAGGTGTATGCAAAATTAATATGGAATAATTGTCGGCAGAAACAAGGAAAGAGAATGCCTTAATTTTGTTATCCTTTTCTGCCCGGCATCACCGGTAGATTTGATGTTCAGCAGAAGGATTTTCATAAAAGGAGGATTCTTTGATGAAATTGAAAAGAATGGCAGTCTGTGCAATAGCAGCCTGCCTCATTGGATCCGGCGGAATTCTTCAGTCAAATGCTTTCAATTTTGGGAGCGTACTTGGCGGGGTGGTCAAGGTGGGCGGTATCGGATTCCTTGTAGATAAATATGGAGAATCCATTAACAGTGCCATCAATTCTGTCATGATGAAAGAAGGGGCCGGTACGAATTATGCCACCAAGGTGGTACCAATCATCAGTATCGGAAATAATGGTTATATCGGAGCAGCACAAGTTATAGGTGATGCCGATCAGGTGGAAAAGGTACAGGCTGTAGGACAGCTTGAAATCAGCTGGAATGACAAATTATTCCGGATTAAGGGCCTTATTCCTATAGACAGTAAAAATCCGACGACCTCATTCTCTCGTGTACAGGGTGTCGGTGTATCTGCGGTGATTGATGTTAAAGTGTAATTCTGGGGGATGATTGTATGATGAAAAAAGCTTTACTGGCAGCGGGAATTTCTCTGTTACTGACTATGCCTGCATTTGCAGAAGAACCGGTTACTCTTTCTGAGCGCATCGACCGGGTGGATGAAGTGATTTATGGCACGGCCCAGAATGGGTCTCTCTTGAACCGTGTGGACCGGGCAGACAATGTGATTTATGGTAATGGAAATACCTCAGCCAATGGACTGGATGACCGTATTACCAATCTGTATATAGATGTGGTAAAGAATGATAATGATGCCACTCCTTCTATTTCCACCAGAATTAATGCCATGGAATATTATCTGACTGATGAGATTAAAACAGATGGTGTAAATACGAGAGTTGGCGAGCTGGAAACAAAGGTATATGGAAGTGCCAAAACCGGTGCCCTGGACCAGCGTGTATCCAATCTGGAAAAGTCAGTTTATGGTGACCAGCATTATGAAATGAAGAGTGTGGAACTTCCGGCGGATACGGTATTCAAGATTTCTCTCAATGATGATGTAAGCAGCAAGACTAATGAAGTTGGTGATCCGGTGACCTTCACGGTACAGGAAGACGTAATGGTAGGAGATGTGCTGGTCCTGCCAAGGGGCTCTCAGGGCAGCGGCGTGGTGACAAAGGTTACCCAGCCGAAGAGTTTTGGCCGTTCTGCAGCACTGGATATATCCTTTGACCAGGTATTCTCCATGGATGATGAAGCTATCCCGACCGTGCTTGGACCTGAAGCAAAGGAAAAATTGAAGATGGAAGCAGCTGCTGTAGGTGCTTCTACCATTGGCGCCCTGGCTCTGGGACCAATCGGCCTTGTCGGCGGTTTCTTTGTCAAAGGCAAGGATGTAAGTCTACCGGCTGGCACCAATCTCTATATTGAAACGCAGGAGGCTGTCACTACAAAAGGCCTCGTACTCACCAATGGTGCTCCTAATGCGGTCATCCGCAAACGTATTTCCAGAAGCGCTGTCGCAAATAACGAAACCACTGCCGCTTCAGCAGCAGATAACAAAATTGAAGAAGAAGGAACCACGATTAAAGAAACAGCCGGAGAAGCAGTGAAGGAAACTTCTGCAAAAACCGGCAGCCTGAATGAAAAAGCCAAGGCGGAACTGGAGGCAGTCCGTGAAAAGAGTTCAGAAGAAAAGGGCACTGCAGGCAGTGATTCTTCCGTAAATGAAGAACCGTCCGTAGTGATCGTGAGAAATGACTAAGACATCAATCAAACTGCTCGTACCTTTTGTACTGGCAGGCATCCTCGCATTTCCGGCAGAGGCAAGGCCGACTCAGCTTGCTGAAATGAGCCCTGAAGAAGCTCTTAAATACAACATGCTGGATGCGGAGGAGGAAAAGGACAGGGAAGAACTGGAAGAAGCGGATAAGGGCGTCATGGTCATTGCTCAGTCTTCCACGTCTTCTGCTGCAAAACCAAAGAAAAAGGCACCCAAAAAGAAGGGGAAGGATGGAGAAGCAGAGAGCAGCGGTATTTCCGCCCAAAATCCTCTTTATGTAACTGCAGACCGCATGCATTACAATGATGCTACCGGTGATGTGGATGCCATGGGCCGGGTGATTATACGTCATATGATGGATAATTACCAGACGGAATACGTCTATGGCAATACCCTTGCCCAGAAATATGTGATTCCGGGTGAATTGAAATGGGTTAATCCCACTACTAAAATGAAGGCAGCCAGGGCTGATTATGATGCAGCCAAAGGAATTGGCCATTTCGAAAATTTAGATGGGTGGGATTCCAATACCTATTACTTCAAGGGCAGTGCCGGTGTTTATGATCGAAATGATAATAAAATTCTGGTGCAGAATGGTTACTTCACCACGAAACATGCTGTGGCAAAAGTTCCGGACTATCGGATCGAAGCTGATTCCATCGATATTTATCCCGGTGATCATTATACAGCCCACAACGTGAAATTGATGGCGAAAAATACCACCCTCATTACCCTTGCCAGCTATAGTGGGTCTCTTGTTCATGATGAGGGTATAAACCTGTGGTCTCTTATTCCCCGGCCGGTATTTGATTCTGATAATGGTTTTGGCCTTCATAACGAACTGCATATTCCTTTGGGTGGAGATCCGGACCTGGAAATTTATCTGAAAAATCGCTGGTATACAAAATCCGGATACAAGCCTGATATGGGTATTCGTTATCGTACACCTCTCGGTACGGCTAAATTCTTTTATGCTGAACAGGAAAGTACGACCAATGATGATGGCGGTATCTGGGTAAAGAAAAAACCGGCCTTTTCCTTCGATACCAGGCATTTCTACCTCTTCGGTTCCCGATTCTATGTGGGCGCCTATGGGGAAATTGCCAAATGGGATGAAGACCAGGGAAGGCGTCATCCCAAAGGAACCTACAAAGGCTTTGATGCCTACATTTCCAGTAATCCATGGAAACTTGGTAAATTTATGAATTTCAGCTGGAAAGCAGGTTATGCGAAGGATTATTACAGTTTCGATGATTATTTCTGGTATAAAGGTCACCGGGAAAAGAGTAATGTTCGCCGTAACGGGTACTATTCACTTGGGCTTTCCGGCGGTTATGGACCGATTCGTGCGTGGGTGAATTACACTGACCGGGATATCAAAGGCTATACCCGGTATCGCTACGATTCTTACAGCAGTGAAAAGCCACTGGGGCTTGGATTCCGCTGGCAGGCCACTCATATGGATGCGTTCAGTTTATCCTGGACCATCGATACAGTGGATGGACATCTGGATCATCGTTACTGGACCTACTACAGAGACATGCATTCTTTCTATGCCTGGATCCGGTATGACGATATTGAACATGAAACCAAATTTATGATTATGCCTAAGGATTTCAAATTCTAATCCGGCAGGAGAGGCCGGCACTCACGAAGGTGGATTCCTATGGAACTGAAAGGGAAATGGATTATACCGGTTGCCGGCACAATTGCAGCAATCCTTATTATCTGGGGATTTACCGGAGAGGGAACTGCCCGGAAACTTCTGCCGGAAAAAGAGGCTGCTCCTCAACAGGCAGTTTCAGTGAAAGAATCAAAAGCAGATTTTAATGAGGAAAGCGGGCCTGTCATGAAATATGATGCGGCTCGTTACCGCCGTGCAAAACCGCTGGCAGATCCATTTCATGCTGAGGCCATAGCTAAAGCCATGGCTCAGGAAAAGAAAGCGTATTCTAAAGGAATTTCCGGGGCTCCTGCCGGGAAGGCATCTGCTCCGGGAGATGACCGTTTGGGGAAAATCCGGACTGCAGAAAAGAAGCATTCCGATATTCCCGTGTTGAAGGGTATTTTAGCCTACAGGGATGACCGCAGGGCCATTTTGGAAATAGACGGAATGTCCATGGTGGTTAAAGAAGGAGAAAGGGCAGGTCTATGGACTGTTTCCCATATAGGAGAGAAAAATATCATACTCACCGGCGCCCAGGGCACGCTGGAGCTTGGTACCCGCTAATTAAGAGAGCGGGTATCGCTCTTTTCTGCGCCGTATTTTTCTCCACCGGTCTTTGTGCTGCAGAGGCTGAAGAGGGGCGAAGGGCCGAAATGGATATCGATTCACCTGTCCATGAGACGGTTAAGGAAGAGCTTTCCCGTCTGCCTGAAGCTGAAACTGCCCAATCGGCGGTTGAAATCAAAGAACAGGAAAAAAGAGGCGAATTTTCCCTTCATGTGATTCATGCGCCGGCAGAAGAAGTCTTGAGGAGCCTTGCGGACCTGACAGGGAAAAACCTCATTTTCTCCGGCCATTTGAATGAGACCGTAACTGCAAGCCTGGATCATGTGACTCCGGAAGAGGCCGTCTCATCTATTCTGGCATCCTGCGGCCTTTCAGCCAGGACAGAAGGAAATACGATGATTGTATTCAATCATAAACTGGAAAAAGATGCCGGTATTTCCACCAGAGCTTTTCGTCTTTCTTATGCAGAGGCCCGGGAAGTGGCTGAGGGCCTGAAGAATATTTCAGAGAAGGGCAAGGTTACTTTCAGCCCTTCTTCCAATACTGTCCTTGTCAGTGGTACACCTGCGGAGCTGATGCAGGCAGAAAGTCTGATTTCCCTTCTGGACGTTCCGGAAAAACAGGTAAAGGTAGAGGCGGAAGTTGTAGCCGTTAATAAAAGCTATGCCAGAGAGCTTGGCATTGACTGGGATTTCAGAAGTCTTACGGGCAGCGCCAGCTATGAAAGGGACAGCTGGAGTGAGCAGCGCTATGTCACAGATGATGAAGGAAATATCCGTTATGATGAAGATGGAAATCCCAGAGTCCGCAATGTGGAGCAGAGCGGCTGGGATATAGATATTCCTGATGGTTATGCCGGTATCTCATACGGTCGTTCTATTGCGGGGCATCCTTATACTTTCTTCTTTCAGGCAAAGTTGAATGCGCTGGTTACGAAAGGAAAAGCGAAGGTACTGGCAAGGCCCAATGTGGTGACTATGAATGGAAGGAAGGCGGAAATCCTGATTGGAAGCCGTATCCCTGTTATCGTAGAGCATCTGGAAAACGGGGTCAAGACGACTGCCACTGAATATAAGGATGCAGGTATCAAGCTCACTTACACGCCTATTATCAGCCGGAAAGAGGAAATCACGGCGGATGTGCAGGCAGAAGTGGCTACACCTTATCTTGTGCCTGAGATGAAGGCATACCGCATTATTACCCGCTCGGCTAATACCATGGTGCGTCTGAAATCGGGGGACATGCTTACCATTGGAGGACTTATCGATAAAGAAGAATCAAAAACATTCCGCAAAGTGCCTATTCTTGGTGATATTCCGATTCTGGGGAAACTCTTCCAAAGCCATGGAACAAGTACAGAGGAATCAGAAATAGTTATTATCATTAAAGCGGAACTTGTAAAATAAAACGGCAGGGAAATCGAACTGATATGTCAATTTTAAAAATAACCGGATTGTCTAAATCCTTTGGAATTAAAACAGTATTTGAAAACGTTTCCTTTGAGGTGAGAAGTGGTGAAAGAATCGGCCTTGTTGGCGCCAATGGTGCCGGCAAGACCACTCTTTTAAAGTGCATCATGGGAACTGAGGAATATGATAAGGGTTCTGTCAAGGCAAGTGACGGGGCCATTATCGGTTATCTGAGGCAGGATTTCAATTATTCGAGTCGCACTATTCGGGAAGAAATGGAATATGCCTGGAAGGATGTACTTTATTATAAAGATAAGATTGAAGACCTTACCCGGGAACTTTCTAAAAATAAAAATGATGAAGCCCTGGTATCAGCCTATGGCAGGGCAGAAGAACGATTTGAATTTCTGGGTGGATATGATTATGAGTCCACTACAAGGAAAATACTGACCGGTCTAGGATTTTCCAACGAGGACTGGGATCGGGATATTCATTCCTTCTCAGGCGGGCAGAAAGTCAGAATCAACCTGGCTGCCGCATTTGTTCGTCATCCGGATTTTCTTCTTCTTGACGAACCTACAAATCATCTGGATATGAATATGCTTGAATGGCTGGAAGATTATCTGCGCTCCTATAAGGGAGGCATTCTGATGATTTCCCATGATCGCTATTTTCTGGATGGGGCGGCTACGGGCATCATCGATCTGGAAAACCATCATATCCGTACATTCAGGGGTGGTTATACCAGGTATCTGGAGACAAAGACAAACCAGGATAAGGCGTATGAGAAAGCTTACAACCTTCAGCAGGAGCATATCAAGGAAACGGAAGAATATATCCGGCGTTACAAGGCAGGTATCAAGGCAAAACAGGCCAGAGGCAGACAGTCCCAGCTGAACCGGCTGGAAAGGCTGGAAAAACCGGTTCATCAGGCAACGCTCCGGTTTCACTTTGATCCGCCGCAGGAGTGTGCGGAAAAGGTGCTTGATATACTTCGCGTGGAAGGTTCTTACGGGGATAACATCCTTTTCCGCAATCTTTCCATGCATATCAAAAAAGGGGAGACTGTGGGTCTGATCGGTCCTAATGGTACCGGAAAGACAACACTCCTGAAAATGATTACCGGGGATAAAAAAACAGATGCAGGCTTTATACAGCTTGGAAGCAATGTGAAAATGGGTTATTATTCCCAGGAACAGGAGAGGCTCCATCCCAAACTCACCGTACTTGACGAGGTAAGAGATACTTTTAATTTTGGAGAAAAAGAGGCAAGAAATATCCTGGGCATGTTCCTTTTCCGGGGGGATGATGTCTTTAAAAATGTGGGTATGCTTTCCGGCGGTGAAAAAGCCAGACTTTCCCTTCTCTGCCTTTTCCTGGAAAAGCCGAATTTCCTCATCCTTGATGAACCGACGAACCATCTGGACATACCTACCAGAGAAATCATGGAGGATGCGATTCAGGCTTTTGGCGGCACCTGCCTCGTCGTTTCTCATGACCGCTACTTCCTGGACAAGATAGCTACCCGTATCCTGGAAATGGATAATGGGAAGCTGACCGAGTATCTTGGTAATTACAGCTACTATAAAGAAAAGAAAAAAGATCTGGAAGATTTTGAGAAGGACAGGAATGGAGAACCTGAGAAGGAAGCAGAACCGGAAATAGAAAAACCGGTGGATGTAAAGAAATCTTCATCCAGAGATGAACCGTCTGCTGCCGATATTTCAAAACTTTCTCATGTGGAAATGGAAATCGGCCGCCTCGAGGCTACTATCAAGATGTATACGGTCCAGATGAGTATGACTCCGGAAAACTATACCGAACTGGCTGCTGAATATGAAGACGCAAAGAAAAAACTGGATAAACTTTATGAACAGTGGGACGAGCTGGCAGCAAAGACAGAATGAGAGATTGAGCTCAGCCGTCAGTAAGATGACCGTTTCTGAAGAAATGAGACAATAAAAAAACAGTGGGAAATGAAATTATTTCCCACTGTTTTTGTCGTTATGGTTTAAAAGAAGAGATCCCTAATCGCCAGGAGGATGGTTCCCGGTGTGCCGAGGAGAGCTACGATGAGACCGTTGGTAAAAGTCCAGGTAATATGGGTAATACCGAGGGTATTCAGCAGGTAGAAAAGGATGCCGCCGCAAATGATGTTTCCAACTACTTTTTTCACCGCATGAACAAAGAAGAAAAAGGCAATCAGGATAATGATGATACTGGTGATGCCATAGCCTCCGAGGGCTCCTAAAGATTCAAGCATAAGTGCCTCCAGAAAAATGCTGCCTTTGGCAGATGTTTTAAAAAGAAGGACTTCGGGGAAAGCCTTTCCATTCTTACATTTCTTTCCTGTTTTCCACGGCTCCCGCCAGGGTCATGCCGTCAGAATAGCCGATAGCTCCGCCTGCAGGGATTCCGCGGCCGATCCGGGTGACCTTGATACCTGCCGGTTTAATGAGACGGGAAAGATAAACTGCAGTAGCTTCTCCTTCCGGATCCGGGTCGGTGGCAATGATGATTTCTTTCACATCGTTCTTCTCCAGCCGTTTCAGGAGTTCCTTGATTTTCAGCTGCTCAGGACCTATGCCGTCCAGAGGAGAGAGAACGCCGTGAAGAACGTGGTACAGGCCGTGGTATTCCTGACTCTGCTCCATGGCGGTCACATCCTGGGGCTGTTCTACCACGCAGATGATGGAATGGTCACGGCGGTCATCACTGCAGATGTCGCAGGGGTCCGAGGTGGCCAGATTGCAGCAGGTAGAGCAGTAGC
>Ga0256406_1001349_pt1 | contig 40091 bp, 35 predicted proteins | sample RumenRJG_03DNA_FD_185986 | JGI IMG/M metagenome (GOLD analysis project Ga0256406, IMG submission 185986) | Bovine rumen microbial communities from Lethbridge, Alberta, Canada - RJG_03 | ecosystem: Host-associated > Mammals > Digestive system > Stomach > Rumen | place: Canada: Alberta | collected... | reverse complement strand
AAACCTGAGGTCTTCCGACGTTGGCCTCTACCTTGAATTCTCTGAGCAGTCTGTCCACTATAATCTCGAGGTGCAGCTCTCCCATTCCCGCAATGATGGTCTGTCCCGTTTCAGGATTTGTGTATGTCTTGAATGTCGGGTCTTCCTCAGCGAGCTTGGCAAGTGCAAGTCCCATCTTTTCCTGACCGATTTTGGTCTTAGGCTCGATGGCAATCTCGATAACCGGATCCGGGAACTCCATCGACTCGAGCACGATAGGTGCCTTCTGGTCGCAGAGCGTGTCTCCCGTCGTAGTGAACTTGAGTCCTACTGCAGCGGCAATGTCACCTGAGTAGACCATGTCGATCTCGTCTCTGTGATTTGCGTGCATCTGGAGAATTCGTCCTATTCTCTCCTTGCGGTCCTTGGTCGCATTATATACATGCTTACCTGACTCAAGAGTACCGGAGTAGACTCTGAAGAATGCGAGTTTGCCGACGTAAGGGTCTGCCATAATCTTGAACGCGAGTGCCGAAAACGGCTCAGAATCGGATGCCGGCCTGTCCTCTTCCTTCTTGGTGTAAGGATTGACACCGCCTATGGCAGGAATGTCGAGAGGTGACGGCATATAGTCGATTACTCCGTCCAGCATCAGCTGTACGCCTTTGTTCTTATATGCTGATCCGCAGAAAACAGGATACATCTCACCCTTTATGGTCTGCTTGCGGATTACTCTCTTGATTTCTTCCTCAGGGATTTCCTCTCCCTCGAGGTAGAGCATCATGAGGTCTTCATCGCACTCAGCCACGGATTCGAGCATCTTGTCTCTCCAGGCTTTTGCCTCTGCCAACATGTTCTCAGGGATTTCCTTCTCATCGATTGCTCTTCCGAGGTCATCATCGTGATAAATCTCAGCCTTCATCTTGATGAGGTCGATGATTCCGATGAACTCAGATTCGGAACCGATAGGAATCTGAACGGGAACCGCATTGGCTTTGAGCCTGTCGTGGATCATATCTATTACGTGGAAGTAATTGGCACCCAGAATGTCCATCTTGTTGACGAATATCATTCTCGGAACTCCGTATTTCTCAGCCTGTCTCCAAACGGTTTCGCTCTGAGGCTCAACTCCGCCCTTGGCGCAGAGAACCATTACTGCACCGTCAAGTACTCTGAGTGAACGCTCTACCTCTACGGTAAAGTCAACGTGTCCCGGAGTGTCGATGATGTTGATTCTGGTGTCTTTCCACTGTGCGGTAGTAGCGGCGGAAGTAATGGTGATTCCGCGCTCCTGTTCCTGCTCCATCCAGTCCATGGTAGCTGCGCCTTCGTGAGTCTCACCGAGCTTGTGAGTTCTGCCTGTATAGAACAGAATCCTCTCGGTCGTAGTCGTCTTTCCGGCGTCGATATGAGCCATGATACCGATGTTGCGTGTCTTTTCCAGACTAAACGCTCTTCCCATTATTTCCTCCTTTCTACCTTGAATACATTAGTTATAACTGTTGTTCCTATCTGCATGATGTGCACCTGCAGACTAGAATCTGAAGTGTGCGAACGCCTTGTTGGCCTCTGCCATCTTGTGGGTATCTTCCTTCTTCTTTACGGAAGAACCTGTGTTGTTGGCTGCATCCATGAGCTCTGCGGCGAGTCTCTGTGACATAGTCCTCTCACCTCTTGCTCTGGTGTAGTTGGTCAGCCATCTGATGGCCAGTGTCTGTCTTCTCTCAGGCCTTACCTCGATAGGTACCTGATAGTTCGCACCACCGATTCTTCTGGCCTTGACCTCAAGAACCGGCATAATGTTTTCCATTGCTTTTGTAAATACTTCGAGTGGTTCCTCGCCTGTCTTTTCTTTGATCTCGTTGAAAGCATCATAGACGATAGTCTGGGCAACGCCCTTCTTTCCGTCCAGCATGATGCCGTTGATCAGCTTGGCAACTACTACGCTGCCGTAAACAGGATCAGGAAGAACCTCTCTCTTGGGTGTGTTACCTTTTCTTGGCACTTCTCTTCCCTCCTTGTAAATTCAGGTCGGTACTCGTTAGCAGCTCTGCGATTTTCTTCGGAGCGTCTGAACGACGTCCTACTCACAAAGATGCCCCCGCGGCGCTCTTTTTATAGAAAAAGATTGCCTACGTACTTTTAAGTTCTAACTGTTTATCCTTTTTTAGGCCTCTTGGCACCATACTTTGAACGTGCCTGTCCACGCTCTGCAACGCCGGATGCGTCGAGTGTACCTCTTACGATGTGATATCTCACACCCGGAAGGTCCTTAACTCTGCCGCCTCTGACCAGAACAACGCTGTGCTCCTGCAGATTGTGTCCGATTCCTGGAATGTAAGCTGTAACTTCCATTCCGTTGGTCAGACGAACTCTGGCAACCTTACGAAGAGCTGAATTCGGCTTCTTCGGTGTTACGGTCTTAACAGCTACGCATACGCCTCTCTTCTGAGGGGAGTTAACGTCGGTCAGAACTTTGCGAAGTGTGTTCATGTTCTTTCCGAGTGCAGGAGCTGTCGATTTCTTGACCGAGCTCTGTCTGCCCTGACGTACTAATTGGTTAATTGTAGGCATTCTTTTCTCCTTTCTTCATAGTTTTTTATTCGAAATCCGCATGTGCGGTCGAACCTAATGATTTTACTAGCCAAACGTTGAAATGTCAACAATTAACTAGATATAAGCGCATCTGCAGATACGAGACGAGACTCACGAGGGGATTGTGTTAGCTGCACCGTTGTAGTGAAGGACGAGCGGCTGGCGCTGCGAACGTGACTTCACGTGAGAGCGGCCCCGCAAGTCCGAACGGAAAAAGGATGCAATGACCAATCGCCGAGTCGTCGAGTCGAGTACTGCAGATGTGCTCTAGTATTTAGTTATTCTACTATAGCGACCTCGCCGTAGACCTTGATTTCCTCGTCCGGAATGTCCACGTTCTCAGGCGACACGATATTCTCGATGGATCCTTCTTCTTCGCCCTCTTCCTCATCGTATTCGGCTTTACCGAGAACGTAGTCGGCATAATCACCGTAATCTACTTCGATGCCGGAATATCTCTTCATTCCGGTTCCCGCAGGGATCAGCTTACCGATCATTACGTTCTCCTTGAGTCCTTCGAGTCTGTCGGTCTTACCTTTGATGGAAGCGTCCGTCAGAACTCTCGTGGTCTCCTGGAATGAAGCCGCTGAGAGGAATGAGGATGTAGCCAGGGCTGCCTTGGTGATACCCAGCAGCTGTCTGTTTGCAGTTGCAGGCTCTCCGCCTTCTGCTTCAACAGCAGCGTTGGCAGCTTCGATGTCGCGTCTCGAGTACTGTCCGCCCGGCAGCAGGCTTGTGTCGCCGGATCTTTCGACTTTGTACTTGGAGAGCATCTGGCTTACGATGATCTCAATGTGCTTGTCATTGATGTCTACACCCTGATTCTTGTACACTCTCTGCACTTCGCGAATCAGATATTCGTATACACCCTGAACTCCCTTGAGTCTCATGATGTCGTGCGGATCGAGAGGGCCCTTGGTAATCTGACCGCCGGCCTTAACTTCCTTTCCGACCTCGACATTGAGTCTGGCTCCGAATGGGATGAGGTAGCTTCTGTCTCCGCCTTCCTCCTCAACGATGACCTCAGTCATGTTGTTTTCGTCAGGCTCGATGGACTTAACCACTCCGTCTCCCTCGCATATCTCAGCAAGACCCTTAGGCTTACGTGCCTCGAAGAGCTCCTCCACTCTCGGAAGACCCTGCGTGATATCGGAACCGGCAACCCCTCCCGTATGGAAGGTTCTCATCGTGAGCTGTGTACCCGGCTCACCGATGGACTGTGCGGCTATGATACCGACTGCCTCACCCGGAAGCACCAATCTGCCTGTTGCCATGTTCTTACCATAGCACTTAGCGCAAAGTCCGCTCTCTGCACGGCAGGTCATGGCTGATCTGATCTTAACTGTCTCGATCTCTCTGCTTTCGATGTCGAGAGCCAGATCATCGGTGATGTACTCGTTGGCCGCAACCACTAGCTCACCTGTCTCAGGATCTACAACATCCTCTGCTGCATATCTTCCGGCAATTCTCAGCCAGAGCTTTTCGATCTCTTCCTTGCCGTCCTTGAATGCACTGATTTCAATGCCTTCATCGGTGCCGCAATCCATTTCGTTGATGATGATGCTGTGAGAGATATCTACAAGTCTTCTTGTCAGATAACCGGAGTCAGCCGTACGAAGAGCCGTATCGGTCAGTCCCTTACGAGCACCGTTCGATGAAATGAAGTACTCCAGTATGGAGAGTCCCTCACGGAAGTTGGACTTGATAGGAATCTCTACCGTGTGTCCGGTTGCGTTGGCCATGAGTCCTCTCATACCGCCGATCTGGCTGATCTGGGATTTGTTACCTCTGGCTCCGGACTTGGCCATGATGTAGAGATTGTTGAGTCTGCCCAGGTTGTCCATAAGGGCGTCAGCCGTATCATCCGTGGCCTTTCTCCATGTCTTGATAATCTGATCGTATCTCTCCTTGTTGGACATAAGTCCGCGTCTGTAGAGAGATTCGAATTCGTCTACCTTCTTCTCGGCTGCTTCGACGATGTCTATCTTGGCCTCAGGAATCTCCATGTCGGAGATGCTGATTGTAACTGCTGACAGAGTCGAGTAGTGATAACCCGTATCCTTGATGTAGTCGAGCATCAGAGCTGTCTCGGTATTACCGTGCTTTTTGAAGCAAGCGGCAATTATTCTACCGAGCGCTTTCTTATCGCAGAGGAAGTCTACTTCAAGTGAGTACGGATCCTTCTCTCTGTCTACGAAACCGAGGTCCTGAGGAAGTCCTGCGTTGAAGATAAATCTTCCGACTGTGGACTCAACCAGCTGTCCCGGATCGCCTTCAAAAGCGTAGCGTCTGACCTTGACTTTGGCATGGATGCCTACGATGCCGGCATTGTATGCCATGATCATCTCGTCGTAGTCTGCGAAGCACTTGCCGTCGCCCTTCTCAGCATCGCGGTCTCTTTCCTCCGTACCTTCGTAAGTCAGGTAGTATGAACCGAGAATCATATCCTGTGTAGGAACGGTAATCGGCGAACCATCCTTAGGCGCGAGAATGTTGTTGACCGAGTGCATGAGGAATCTGGCCTCTGCCTGTGCCTCAACCGAAAGCGGTACGTGAACGGCCATCTGGTCTCCGTCGAAGTCAGCGTTGAACGCCGTACATACGAGCGGATGGAGCTTAATGGCTTTACCCTCTACGAGAACCGGCTCAAATGCCTGGATTCCCAGTCTGTGGAGGGTCGGCGCACGGTTGAGAAGTACCGGGTGATCCTTGATGATGTAATCAAGTACGTCCCATACTTCAGGCTCTGCGCGCTCTACCATTACTCTGGCCTGCTTGGTGTTCTGTGCGAGCTCGCGCTCTGTCAGCTCTCTCATGATGAAAGGCTTGAAGAGTTCGAGCGCCATTGTCTTAGGTAGTCCGCACTGATAGAACTTCAGGTCCGGTCCTACTACGATTACGGAACGTCCTGAGAAGTCTACACGCTTACCGAGAAGGTTCTGTCTGAATCTTCCCTGCTTACCTTTCAGCATGTCAGAGAGGGACTTGAGTTTACGTCCGCCCGCTCCCTGAACTGCACGGCCTCTTCTGCCGTTGTCGATAAGTGCGTCTACAGACTCCTGGAGCATTCTCTTCTCGTTACGGATGATGATATCCGGTGCACCAAGTTCTCCCAGCTTCTTAAGTCTGTTATTTCTGTTGATAACCCTTCTGTAAAGGTCGTTGAGGTCGGATGTCGCAAATCTGCCTCCGTCGAGCTGTACCATAGGTCTCAGCTCAGGCGGAATTACAGGGATTACGTCGAGGACCATCCATTCAGGTTTATTGCCTGACTGCTTGAAGGCTTCGATGACCTCGAGTATCTTTACTAGTCTGATCTTCTTCTGGCCGCTTGCCTTCTTGAGCTGCTCTCTTAAGTCCTCTGCCATCTCATCGATGTTAATGGCCTCGAGGAGCTTTTTGACTGACTCGGCTCCCATGCCTGCTTCGAAGCTCTTTCCGTAAATCTCACGCGCTTCGTTGTACTCATCCTCTTCGAGGATCTGCTTGTACTGAAGCGGTGTGTCACCCGGATCCGTTACCACATATGATGCGAAATAGAGAATCTTTTCGAGTTCCTTCGGTGTCATGTCGAGCACGAGACCGATTCTCGAAGGGATACCCTTGAAGTACCAGATGTGGGATACAGGTGATACGAGCTGGATGTGACCCATCCTCTCTCTTCTGACCTTGGCTTTTGTTACTTCTACTCCACAGTAAGGGCAGATAAGTCCCTTATAGCGGATCTTGTTGTACTTACCGCAGCCGCAGACCCAGTCCTTTGTAGGTCCGAAAATCCTCTCACAGAAGAGTCCGTCGAACTCCGGCTTAAGCGATCTGTAGTTGATAGTCTCAGGTTTTGTTACCTCACCGTGAGACCAGTTCAGCATTTCCTCCGTAGATGCGAGCTTAATCTGGAGGGACTCAATATTTCTGAGATCTTGATTGTTGTCTGTCATGATTTTTCCTCCCTTTCCTACTCTTCATCTTCGAAAGTCTCTTCGGCCTCGGCTTCCGCCAGACCTTCGAGGCTGTCCATCTCAACTGCTTCGGTGAGATCCATGTCAGGCACTGCAGCCTCTTCGTCTGTCGCAGCGGCCTGAGCCATATTCTCAACCAGTGAGGACAGTGCGTCTATGTCGAGACTCGGTTCGTCCTCTGCTTCAGCTGCATTAATCTCTGCTGCAGCTTCGGAAGCCTCGGCCTCTTCCTCGAGTTCTCTCTTTTCGCGGTCCTCTCTTCTTGCATTTTCGTTGATCATCCTGTCGAATGTCAGAGCGCCTTCATACTCGGAAGTCTCTCTGATCTTAATCTCGCTGTCGTCGCCCGCTTTGGTGCGGATGTCGAGAGCCAGTGCCTGGAGCTCCTTGATGAGTACTTTGAAGGACTCCGGAATTCCCGGCTCGGCGATGTTGACGCCGTTGATAATCGATTCGTATGTCTTGGTACGTCCGATGATATCGTCGGACTTGACTGTAAGAATCTCCTGCAGGGTGTATGCAGCACCGTATGCTTCGAGTGCCCATACCTCCATCTCTCCGAATCTCTGTCCTCCGAACTGAGCCTTACCGCCGAGCGGCTGCTGAGTTACGAGTGAGTAAGGACCGATGGATCTTGCGTGGATCTTGTCGTCTACCAGGTGGTGGAGCTTGAGCATATACATGTAACCCACTGTTACAGGGTTATCGAAGTATTCACCCGTGCGTCCGTCCCTGAGCATCAGCTTACCTGTCTCAGGATAACCTTCCTCTTTGAGGAGATTGATAACGTCCTTCTCGCTTGCTCCGTCAAATACCGGTGTGGATACATACCATCCCTTTGACTTAGCTGCAAGTCCGAGATGCACCTCGAGTACCTGTCCTACGTTCATTCGGGACGGTACACCCAGAGGATTGAGCATGACCTGCAGAGGCTCACCGTCTTCCTTGAATGGCATATCCTCCTGCGGCAGGATTCTGGAGATAACACCCTTGTTACCGTGACGTCCCGCCATCTTGTCTCCGACATTGATCTTTCTCTTGGTGGCGACGTAAACTCTTACAATCTTGTTGACTCCAGGAGGCAGCTCCTGGCTGTTGTCTTTGTCAAATACTCTTACGTCGATTACGATACCTTCCTCACCGTGAGGGAGCTTGAGAGATGAATCCCTGACCTCTTTGGACTTCTCTCCGAAGATGGCTCTGAGCATCCTGGCCTCAGGTGTGAGGTCTGTCTCGCTCTTCGGTGTCAGTTTTCCTACGAGAATATCGTTGGACTTAACCTCTGCACCGATTCTGACAATTCCTTCCTCGTCGAGCTCCTTGAGCATCTCTCCCGGAAGGTTAGGAATGTCTCTTGTAATCTCCTCAGGTCCGAGCTTGGTGTCTCTGGCCTCGCACTCATGCTTTTCGATGTGAAGCGATGTGAGTACGTCATCCATGAGAAGTCTCTCGTTGAGGATGATAGCGTCCTCGTAGTTGTAGCCTTCCCATGTCATGAATCCTATGAGGAGATTCTTACCAAGCGAAATCTCTCCAAGGCTTGTGGACGGTCCGTCTGCTACGACTTCACCGGCCTCGATATGCTCACCAAAGTCCACGATAGGCTTTTGGTTGATGCAAGTTCCCTGGTTGGAGCGCTTGAATTTAAGCATTGTGTAAACGTCTTCCGTGCCGTCGTCATCTCTTACGACTCTGACTTCATTGGCATCTACGAAGCTGACTGTTCCGGAACTCTTGGCCAGTACAACTGCACCTGAGTCGCAGGCCGCCTTGTACTCGATACCCGTTCCGATATACGGAGACTCCGTTATGAGCAGCGGAACTGCCTGCCTCTGCATGTTGGATCCCATCAGGGCACGGTTGGCGTCGTCGTTTTCCAGGAACGGAATCATGGCTGTCGCTACGGATACTACCTGCTTAGGTGATACGTCCATGTAGTCAACCTCAGTCTTCTGAGCCATTGTGATTTCGCCCTTGATGCCTCTTACGGCGACCTTATTGTTGACAAAGTGACCCTTGCTGTCGAGCGGCTCATTGGCCTGTGCGACGATCATGAGATCCTCGTCAGCTGCCGAGAGGTACTCTACTTCCTTGGTGACTATGCCCTTCTCTTTATCTACCTTACGGTACGGAGTCTCGATGAAGCCATACTCGTTGATAATTCCGTATGTTGTAAGAGATCCGATAAGTCCGATGTTAGGACCTTCAGGTGTCTCAATCGGGCACATACGACCGTAGTGCGAGTAGTGTACGTCACGAACTTCCATGCCGGCTCTTTCTCTGGAAAGACCGCCGGGACCGAGAGCGGAAAGTCTTCTCTTGTGAGTCAGTTCTGCCAGAGGGTTATTCTGGTCCATGAACTGAGACAGCTGCGAAGAACCGAAGAACTCTTTAATGGCCGCGGTGACAGGTCTGATGTTGATCAGCTGCTGCGGTGTGGAGTTCTCAGTTGTCATCCTCTCTCTGATGGTCTTCTCCATCCTGGCAAATCCGATTCTGCACTGGTTCTGCAGCAGTTCTCCGACTGTCTTGAGCCTTCTGTTGGACAGATGGTCGATATCGTCGGTGTCACCGATGCCGCTAGGCAGGTTAATCAGATAGCTGATGGAAGCGATGATGTCGTCGAGGATAATGTGTTTAGGGCTGAGCTCTTTTCTTCTCTCGTTCAGGAGCTTCTCCAGCTTCTCGTTATCCTTTCCTGCCTCTTCCAGAATCTCCACGAGCACAGGATAGTAAACCTTCTCGGACAGCTTAAACGGAGTGAGGTCAATCTTGAGGTATTTGCTCGGATCTACAAAGTTATTTCCAATTACCTTCGTTACTTTCTCTTCCTCATCTTCGATCTTGCTGTGAACGAGCACGGACTTAACGCCCGCATCCTCGATTACCATTGCAAGCTCTCTCGAAATTGTCTGTTCTGCCTCTGCGAGAACCTCACCCGTGTTAGGATCGATTACATCCTCAGCAGCCACAGCATCAACGAGTCTGTCATGCAGACCGAGCTTGCGGTTGTATTTGAATCTGCCCACCTTAGCGAGGTCATAGCGCCTCTCGTCGAAGAGCAGAGCCATGAGCATGGATCTTGCATTTTCAACTGTAGGAGGCTCTCCCGGTCTCAGTCTTCTGTAGAGTTCTCTGAGTCCGTCCGCATTGTTCTTGGTGGTGTCTTTTTCCAGCGTCTTGAGCAGTCTCTCATCCTCACCGAACATCTCGATGATGTCCTCGTTACTCGAAAGCTGCAGCATCTCAGGATCGATGATGCCGAGGGCTCTGAGGAACGAAGTCAGCGGCTGCTTTCTCGTTCTGTCAACTCTTACGTACAGAATCTCCTGGGAGTCTGTTTCGTACTCGAGCCATGCACCTCTGTTAGGGATGACCTGTGAGCTGAAGAGTTTCTTGTTTGCCTTGTCGGTGATTACATCAAAGTAAGGTCCCGGGGAACGTACCATCTGAGTTACGATGGCTCTCTCCGCTCCGTTGTAGACGAAGGTGCCCTTTTCGGTCATGAGAGGGAAATCTCCCATGAACACGTCCTGCTCCTTGATCTCACCGGTCTCACGGTTGATGAGTCTGACCTTAACGGTCAGCGATGTGGCATATGTCGCATCTCTTTCCTTGCACTCCTCCTGATTGTACTTAGGCTCATCGGAGAAGTGATAATCCGCAAACTCCATGCTGAGTGTGTTGGTGGTATCGCGGATAGGAGATACATCTTCGAGGACTTCACCGAGGCCCTCTTCGATAAACCACTTGTATGACTTCGTCTGTACATCAATGAGGTTAGGCATCTCGCATACCTCATGGATCTTGGCGAACGACATACGTTCTTTCTTTCCAACTTTGATTGGTTGTGGCATGTGTCTTTGCTCCTTAATCTTGTTAGTGTGAAATTAACTTCGATTGTTTTTGAAAAAGTGCAATATTTTCTTGAAATTTAGGCGTTTTCGAGGCTTTTTTTGATGCCTCCGAACGCACGAAATGAGCCTCGATTTTCGGGGCTCATTATATTGCGTGGGACGAGCCGATATCTCACGGCCCAATTTGTGTGCGCTTAATTGCGCTAAAGTTTGTGGTGATACTCATCGGCAATAGTAAATCGGCGATGAGATTTTCTGTCAGGCTAGGCGCACGAGCAAATTGCGAACGCGCGTACAGCGAAGTACGTAAGTGAGCGATTTGCGAAAGCAACAAAGTCTGACTGGAAATGTAAGGTTTCCTATGAATATATCGGCGTTGCCGTAATGTCGGAAACCTTGATCTCCGGAGGCATGCTCCTCCGATAGCGAGCCGTTACTGGAGTTCTACTACTGCGCCAACAGCCTCAAGAGCTTCCTTCAGAGCGTTAGCCTCACCCGGCTCAACGTTCTCTTTAACTGTTGCAGGTGCTCCGTCTACGAGCTCCTTAGCTTCCTTCAGGCCGAGACCTGTAGCTTCTCTGACAGCCTTGATAACCTTAATCTTTTCCTGACCAACCTCTTTGAGAACAACGTTGAATTCGCTCTTCTCTTCTGCTGCTGCGCCACCAGCTGCTGCACCGCCTGCTGCAGGTGCTGCTACTGCTACTGCGCTTACTCCGAATTCTTCCTCAAGAGCCTTAACGAGCTCGTTGATCTCAAGAATACTCATGCTCTTAAGAGCCTCAATGATTTTATCCTTATCCATTTTATAACTCCTTTTCTAAATGAATGGCCATGCGGCCGTTAACTACATAATTGAATGCTACGCTTCTGCCGGAGCCTCTGCTTCTTCTGCTGCCTCTTCGGCTGCAGGTGCTTCCTCAGCTGCCTCTGCTGCAGGCGCTTCTTCTGCTGTCTCTGCTGCAGGTGCTTCCTCAGCTGCCTCTGCTGCAGGTGCTTCTTCAGCTGCTTCTGCTGCTGGTGCTTCCTCAGCTGGCTTTTCGGCTGCAGCTGCTGCCTCTGCAGGCATTGCCTCTGCGATAGCTTTGAGTGTAAGTGCAAGCTTTGTGAGAGGGCTCTGAATGCTTCCCATAAATCTTGCGATAAGAGTTTCTCTTCCAGGGATGTTTGCGAATTCCTCGATCTGCTCTTTGTCATAGACCTGGCCTTCTACAACTCCGCCTTTGAATGCCATCTTCTTGAGTTCTTTGATAGCCTTGGAAAGAACTCTTGCACCGGCTGTAACATCCTCGCCGCTGAAAGCGAGTGCTGTCGAGCCTTTGAATGTGTCTCCCTCTGCGAGTGCGGCGTACTCTGTTCCGTCGATAGCTCTCTTAATGAGGGTGTTCTTATATACTGTGTAGTCTACGCCTTCTTCTCTCAGCTGCTTTCTGAGTGCATCGGCTTCTGCTACAGACAGTCCCAGATAGTCGACTACGACGACAGATTGTGCGTTTTCAAACTTTTCCTTAATCTCGTCGATAACGACTTGTTTAGCTTGTTTTGCTTCTACAGACATCTTTTCTCCTTTCCGGCAGTATCCCTCTGCCTAGTTTTGTCTTGTAGGTACAAAAGGAGACTTTTCCTAAGTCTACCTAAGGCATAAGTCTCCATTCATTTAATCTATGAATTGTACCTCGGCAGGAAATTAAGCCTTTCGACACCTGCTGTCTTAGGTTGGATATTCTTTTTTGTTTCGCTCAGCTTACTGAACTACTATTGTGGCCGGGTTGATCTTGATTCCCGGGCTCATCGTTGATGCGAGACTGATGCTCTTGAAGTACTGTCCCTTTGCAGCTGCAGGCTTAGCTTTTGCGATTGCCTGGATGAGAGCGTTTGCGTTTTCTGTGAGCTGCTGCTCTGTGAATGACTTCTTTCCGATGACACAGTGGATGATGTTGGCCTTATCGAGTCTGTACTCAACCTTACCGGCTTTTGTCTCTTCGATTGCCTTTGCAACGTCCATTGTTACCGTACCTGACTTAGGGTTTGGCATGAGTCCCTTAGGACCGAGCACCTTACCGAGACGTCCTACAACGCCCATCATGTCCGGTGTTGCGATTACTGCGTCGAATTCGAACCAGTTCTCTTTCTGAATCTTTTCAGCCATGTCCTCAGCACCTACGTAATCCGCTCCCGCTGCCTTAGCTTCCTCAGCCTTAGCTCCGTCCTTTGCGAATACGAGTACTCTCTTAGAAGCACCTGTGCCGTGAGGGAGTACCATAGCTCCTCTTACTTGCTGATCTGCGTGTCTGCCGTCAACTCCGAGACGGAAGTGCATCTCAACGGTCTCGTCGAACTTAGCATTTTCGAAGCTCTTGAGCTGCTTTACTGCTGTTTCGACATCTACGAGTTCATGCTTGTCATAAGTCTGTGCAAGACTCGCATATCTTTTTGATCTTTTCATTGATTACCTCCTTGTGGTGCATGCGGCCGTAGCCTCCCACATAGTTACTCAGTTACCGTGATTCCCATACTGCGAGCTGTACCTTTAATCATTTCGGTTGCTGATTCGAGATTAGCTGCATTGAGATCCGGCATCTTTGTCTTTGCAATTTCCTCTGCCTGCGCGAGAGTGATGGACGCAACCTTTTCCTTGTTAGGTTCGCCCGAAGCTTTTTCGATACCCGCTGCTTTCTTAATAAGCACTGCGGCCGGTGGTGTCTTGCACACAAACGTAAATGACTTGTCTGTGTATACAGTGATGACAACCGGGATGATCATGCCCTGCTGATCCTGTGTCTTAGCATTGAACTGTTTGCAGAAGTCCATGATGTTGACACTCATCTGACCGAGAGCCGGTCCGACTGGTGGTGCAGGTGTCGCTCCGCCGGCAGGGATCTGCAGCTTGATATAGCCGTCGATCTTCTTTGCCATTGTATGCTCCTTTCTTAAAATGTTTTCCGTTCAACGAACGGCTCGTACGCAACGTCTCTGACTTCGTTAGCACTCGTCAATCGACGGCGTACTGCGTAAATGAATTTCCATGACTCTGCCATCGCTAAACGCTCGGCAATCGTCAGGACAAATCATCTCAGCTTGCTGACCTGCGAGAACTCAATCTCAGCAGGCGTATCTCTTCCGAACATCGAAATCTTGACCTTTACGATCTGCTTCTCCGGATTGACTGCTTCGACTATGCCGAGCTGGCCTTCGAATACGCCTCCGATGATGCGGATTGTGTCACCGACCTCGATATCCAGATCGATTTTCATCTTCTCTATGCCCATTCTGACTATTTCTTCCTTAGTCAGAGGAATAGGATCGGATCCGTGTCCAACGAAGCCAGTTACGCCCTCTGTGTTACGCACGAGGTACCAGGTCTCGTTGTTTACAATCATCTTGATGACTACATAGCCCGGGAAGAGCTTTCTGGTCTTGACCTTTCTGACTCCGTCCTTGATTTCAACTCTGTCCTCGGTAGGAATTACAACCTCAAGAATGAGATCCTGCATTCCGCGGTACTCAACCATTCTGTCGATGCTGTTCTTTACCTTATTCTCATAACCGGAATAAGTGTGCACGACATACCACTTGGCGGTACCGTCACCTCTCAGACCTTCGCCCTCGAGAGGAGATGCTGAATAGCTTCTCTTTGCAGCAGTCTCTTCAGCTTCAGGTGCTTCCGCTGTCTCAGAATCTTCGTTGATCTCTTCTGCTAAGACATCTTTGACGATTTCGTTTTCTTCTATAATATCTTTCTTTTCTTTGTCTGCCATTATCTAACTCCTCTGGGTTAGGACAATGTAATGCCCAGGATTCCCTTCAGTGCAGCGAGGAATCCCGTGTCGATCAGCCAGAATGCGAGGGAGAAGAAAATAACTGTAGCGATTACTACAATAGTATCTGTGGTCAGCTCTTCTCTTGTAGGCCATACGACCTTACTGAGCTCCTGTCTTACTCCTTTGATATAGGAGAAGATACCCTGCTTCTTTCCACCCTGATTGCTCTGGCTCTGTTTCTTTGCAGAAGCACTGCTTGCAGCGGCCTGTCTTGCGAGATCCGAACCGCCCTTACTCTTGTTGCTCTGCTTTTTGCTTCCGCTCTTTTTGTTCTTAGCCATAATTAAGTCTCCGTTTTACTAGGACTACTTTGTCTCTTTGTGAAGTGTCTCCTTGTTGCAGAACTTGCAATACTTCATAAGTTCAATCCTGTCAGGATTGTTTCTCTTGTTCTTCATTGTATTGTAGTTTCTCTGCTTGCACTCTGTGCATGCGAGGATGACCTTCTGTCTTACTCCTGCTGCCATTTGTTTCCTCCATGGTGCGTGTATATCTTGAAAAATGCGTCTTTTTCAATCTAAAACTCGAAGCCTGGTCGCCCAATGCTCCGATTTTCTTCTTAAAGTCGCTCAATTAGTTTACTTTGCAAGCATTTGAATGTCAAGCAGATTATTGTCTTTTTTGTAAAAATAATCAGAGAGCATGCGTTTCATCTCGCTGTGCTCTTAGCGTCTCCTACACAACGCTCGCCTCAACGACACTTCTGCGATTTTTTCTCCCTTGATCTTCTTATTCCATACATCAAAACAGCCGCCGCGTTGGAGGCATTCAAAGAGTTGATGCTGCCGTGCATAGGAATAGATAACACGAAGTCGCACTTCTCCTTTACAAGGCGTCCGACGCCCTTCCCTTCACTGCCTATTACGAGGGCTATAGGGCCCGTGAGATTTGCATCATAGTAAAGCTCGCCGTCCATGTCGGCGGCAGCCACCCATATACCTTTTTCCTTAAGTTCTTCTATTGTGCGTGCGAGGTTAGTAACCTGAACTACGGGCATGGTTTCGATGGCGCCGGCTGCAGACAGTGCAACTGTCTGCGTCAAAGAGGCGCTGCGCCTCTTTGGAATCACGACTCCGTGAGCGCCGGCGCACTCCGCCGTCCTGATTATTGCACCCAGGTTATGTGGGTCGGATATCTCGTCTAATATAATAACGAAAGGATCTTCACCCGATGCCTCTGCCTTTTCAAAGACATCATCCATCTCGGCATATTTGTATTCACTTACCTTGGCAACTACTCCCTGGTGCTTAACGCCGGGTGCCATGGCATCTATCTTTTCCTTAGGAACGAAGTCAACAATGACGCCCTGCTCTCTTGCGATGGCGACAATCTTCGATACCGAGCCCTCGGCGCCGTCCGCGATGAATACTCTTTCGACATCGCGGTCCCCGTTCAGAGCCTCTGTAACGGGGTTGCGGCCTGCAACTATCTCAAGGCCGTCGGCGCCGACCGCCGAAGTCTCTCGATAGTCCTCTCTTAAATCATAGCCGAGAGGCTTGAGATTAGTTTTTCTCCCTGCTGTAGCCGCAGACCTGCTCGTCCTCTTTTTCGGCTCGTAATCCGCAGCGTAATCACGCCTGTTCTTGCCGCCCCTCTTCGGAGCTGATTTTCTGTCCTTATCCTGATATCTCTTGTTATCTCTTTTGCTCATTTTACTTCTTTATATACACCGTAAATCTGTAGGTAATTCCGTTTTCGCTAACAGGCTCACTCTCGCTTTCAATCTCATAGTCCGGGTCCTCATCGAAATTAACGATGAAAGTGTCGGCATCAAGATCCGTATCTATCTTTGTTACATAGAGCCTGTCACAGCTTTTGTACAGTTTGTTGTAAATGGCCGCACCGCCGATGAGAAACACATCATCATCGCTGTGCATGGAAAGCGCCTCCCAAAGCTCATCATCCGAATGGATTACGTTGCAGTTCTTGGCCTTGTACTTCGGATTGCTCGTAAGGACATAATTGATTCTGCCTTTCAGCCCCTTGGCACCGGGCAGCGACTCCAAAGTCCTGCGCCCCATCACCACTACCTTACCCATGGTGTGGTCCTTGAAGTATGCCATGTCTGTCGGAAGACTTGCCAGCAGTCCTCCGTCCCTTCCTATTCCCCATTTATTATCCGCTGCTACTATAAGATTCATATAATCACTCTCCGAACTTATTAACTATCATGGCTGCCTGTTCATTCTCAAGTCGGCCGGCCCTGTATGAATAGAAACTATCCGCATTGCACATGGTGCAGACATTGGACACCGCAATCCGGTCCTCCGGAATTCCCGCCCTGACAAGCGTCATCATATTTGCGGCAAATAGGTCCAAATGGTATTTGCCTCCCGGAATATCGTATCCGTCCTTATCCTTGGCAGGATATCTTGAAAGGAGCTCATCCGCATCGGCCCTGCTCCACTCACGGGCAAATGCATCATAAACTTCATCACCCATCTCGTAGCAATCCCGGCAAACGCCCGGCCCGATAGCTGCATACATGTCCGACGGCTTGCATCCAAAGTGAACTACCATCTGGGCTATTGCCACGGCGGGTATGCATCCGAGCGTGCCCTTCCATCCCGCATGGACCAGCCCGACAGCTTTCCTTACCGGATCTACTAAATACACAGGCGGGCAGTCTCCGCCGAACACGGTCAGCAGCACATCCGGAATATCTGTCACGATTCCATCCACATACTCCATGTGAAGTGGTTTTCTTCTAGGCCAATTGATGCCTATATCCTCAGCCTTGGCCACGTGTACATAATTGGTATGCTTTTGATCCGTGATGCACTCCTGCGCGATGGAAGATCCTATCTGCCCAGCCAGAAGGTCTCTCATATCCCTGATATGCGGGGCGGCCTCTTCTATGTTGTCCCAATTCATAAGAGCTGTCCGAAGGCCTTCTCTCCCTACACCCGTTTCACCGTCATAGCTGAGAAAACGCGTCGAATACAGATTGGGAACCCCGAGCCCGTCCAGCATGTTAAATGACAGGTACGGTATTTCATCCGTGTGAATATTGAATACTTTATCATCTTTTGAATACTTGATTTTCATATTTCAAATATTACCACATCCATAGTTCTCCAACAATGAAAGAAGGAGCATCGGCCCCTTCCCTCACAAGTTATTGACTGCAGATTCTACTTCCGCAAAATCAATCGCTGTCGGATGTCTGGAGAGGACTGTTCACAGCGCCCTCACCTATCTTCTGCAGATATTCAAACAGTTCCATATAGTCAGCAGACTGAGTTTTGTCATTGAAATTGTATTGCACATCCGACGGATAGATGGCAATGAACCTCTTGTTTACATTCTTACCTACTCCTGCAACGTGGTACGGCATAGGCAGTTCTTCATAAGACTTATCATCTATATCATACCCCTTGATGGTAACAAGTCTGCCGCCGTAGCCTTCCTGTTGTGCGGAGAATAGATAGAACGTCACGGCATTACCGTCCATATCAAATGCCCACTTGTCGTTGTCCGGCATGGTCATCATAAAGTCATTAAAATAGAGGATTTGCTGATCCTGCCATTCCTGCTTTTCAAAGCCTTTGCTTACATCATAATCTGAAGATCCGGATGTATCCTTGTATTCGCTCGCATCGTGCATGGCCTCTGCAGGTTCTTCGCTGTCATTGGCAACAAATTCTTTGCTGTCATCGGCAGCAGTTGCTGTCTCATCGCTAAGATTGTCGACATCGGTTTTATCCCCGCTTCCACCGCATGCCGTCAGCATTCCTGCAGACACAAGCAACAGTGTTAACAGAATAATATTGATTCTTTTTACAGTGCATTTCATCGCTTACACCCCCTTGTCGGGTTCTTACTATTTCTTCGTCGCCACAGCCTTCTTCCCGCTCCATCCGGAGTAGAAATTGATTTTCTTGCCACTGATTTTAACTGTCCGGTATGTTCGAATATGTACATAATATTTTGTCTTTGCCTTGAGCCCCGTGATTTTCTTCGAAGCATTCTTGTATCCCTTGACCGTATAAAGCTTGGCATTCTTCTTGAAATTCGCACTCGTGGAAATCTGAATCTGATATCCCGTAATCCTTGCTGTCGACATCTTGGCCGTCTGCCTGTTCCAGTATACCGTCATCCCTCTTTTCAAAGCGGTAACCTTCTTAAGAGATGTCCCCTTAGGATTAATATTGAATGTCTTGTTGATTGAGCCCCTATAGTTTCCTTTTCCGCTGATAGCGACAGTTGCTCTTCCGACATTCTTATTGTTTTTATACGACAGTTTATAATCCGCGCCGTTCTTCAGAGTCTTCCCGGCAAACTTAAGCGTCGGGCTCTGCGTAATGACCTTACCTGTATATATCCTATTTGCAATACCTGCTACGGACGCCTTGCTGATTGGCGCCTTGTCTATTTTCCAACTAATCTTCTTTGCGCCCGTTGTGCCATCGTTCCATACGTAGCCGCTCTTCAAGCTGGCTGTAGCAGCATATGAGCCTGCATTTGTTGCCGACTTTGTTCCGCTGAGCGTGTATCCCTCACCGGCGTCAACTCCGGTCTGAACTTTCGCATTATATGTCAGCGTCTTTCCTGCAGGTACGGCAATTTTCTTCAGTTTAGGAATCGACTCATTCTTAGTGGCTCCGCAGACGGTGCAGTTGTACAGTTTGACCCCTTCGTCATTAACAGTAGGCTCTTTCGTTACCTTGCCTGCATCCCATTTATGATTCTCTTTTTCAACATGTGTCTTATCATGCTCGCAAACACTCTGATGCTGCTCGGCATTCAGCTCAGTCCACACTCTGTACTCATGACCTATTGCTTTGATCTTCGCGCCATGCAACTTCTCGCCGCAAATCGAGCATTTTCTATCAATTTCTTTACCTGCTTTTGTACATGTCGGATCTATTCTATCTTGCACTATCTCAAAAACATGCTCGCACTTTGGTTCAACAGGATAGTCAGTATCAGATAATTGACGCTCCGATTTATCAAAACTGTTGACAGTATCAACATCATACGTGTATGTGATAACCGGGCTGAGATTGTTGAATATGTATCTCTGTGATGTTACAGTCCTGCCATATTCCGTGACTTGCGCAGTTGTAGCATTGCTGTTTCCGACCATGAACAGTTTCCTTGCTGCTCCGACCGTTCCCTCATCACAATTTGTTACATCCACCAGGTAGTTTTTGCCACCGATTTCCAGGACATTCCACATGTGGTCGCCTGCACCTGTGCCTCCTTTCATTACTCCTGATACAAGTCGACAATCGATGCTCGTATCATCAAAGCCGTCTGTCAGATCGCATAGATATTTGAACGCCTTGGAGTATCCCTCACAGACAACATTAGTGCTAGCATCACCGTCAAATACATTAATGAGTTGCCATGGATCTCCGTAGTCCCAATCCTCCTTCATCGCGGCATCGTTGTATTCAACCTCAGCGCAAATCCACTCTCTGTAGAAGTCCAGCTTGTCATAGTCTGTTTTTTCTTTGGATGCATCAGTAACAACTTCCATTGCATTTTCAACAGCAATACTGAGTGATTTAATCTTCTCAATATCAGTTTGAATCGGGGTCAGCTGTCCGTCACCATTGAAATCACGTCCGTAATAATTATCCAGAGCATAATCCATGGAAACTGCAAAGTAGAGAGTAACCGTGCTCTCATCAGGAGAACAATATGCTTCCCATTCGCCGTTATTGTATGCTGCTCCAACAATTCATTCACTATCAGGGAACACTCCTACTGTTTTATCAAACCAGAACAATTGATACGGATAGTCGCATAGCAGTGCAACAAGCACTTTTCTCATATCAAATGTGTATCTTTCATAAATGGCGTGAACGACATCATCACTTATTTCATCGTTAACCACAATTGCATCAAGACCCAAATCATCGGCAGTGTAGTGAGTGGCCAATGCCTCTGCCGAATAAATATCGGAATACGGGACCGTGAAGCAAACGAGACCGTTATAATCCTCGTTAGTCACGTCAATATTCTCTCCTCTGGCTACTTCTTCTATTCTTTCCTTAAGATAGTCGTAAACCGCTTTGTCAGCACCGGTCAACTTGGCGCCTCTTAACTTGCTTGGTATAATGCCGTCCTTTGCCTCGAACGAGACAGCATCATGTGATTCCGCATACTCTTTTGTTAATACCTCGATATAATCATCCAAAAGTTCTTCAGGCTCTGCGAGATTATTTGACGTTACGGCCGGTTCTTCGACTATAATCTCCGTCTCAATAACCTCGCCCTCTAAGGGCTCATCAACTGCTGATTCTTCTACCGCAAAAGCCGAAATATTAAAGGCAAGAAAAATCGCCAGCAAAAAACCAAGCACTGACACCAATTTAATCCTGTATACTTCTTCTTTCTTCATTGTATGTCTCCTACTGTGAAGCCATTTCTGTTCATTACAACATTTTTTCAATGCTCCGTGTATTCTATAATAATGGCAGTCACAGAACGGAAAGCCTGAAACAAGAAAAAAGCCAGTACACATTTCTGTACCGGCAGCGTTCTAGTCTTGCGTAACCCTATCTCTGCAATTCCTTCTTATTCATGACTAGTCTCCTTTGCGAAGGCAAATCTGTAACGACTTGCGCACATTTTACAGTATCGCAGGTCACAGAACGGACAGTCATTTACATTTTATTTCAATGAATCCACAATTCTTACAGCCTCATTTGCAATTTCCCTGAGGCGCTCCCTCTCATCAATCAGATAAAGGTATCCAATCAAAGCCTCAAATCCCGTGGCAATCTTATAATCTCTCGGGTCTGCGTGCTGAGGACGCGACATGCTGCGATGGTTGCGAGCCCTCTTGTATATGCGCTCCTCTTCTTCGGTAAGAAATCCCGATGCAATCATGGCCTTCGCTGCCTTGGCCTGGCCTTCAGCGGACACATATCTCACCGCCGTGTGGTGCGCACGTCCTACATCACCGGGTTTCTCAGTAACTATCTTCTCACGCACAATTACCTCAAAGACAGCGTCCCCGAGGTAAGCGAGAGTGGTTGTATTCATCTTGTTGATAGCTTCTTTTGTCATATTGCAACAGGTATGTTTCTAATTTGCTCTCCGTGCTGATAGTTCTCTACTTTGACATCATCCGGCGTGAAATCGTAGAAGTTCTTAACATCCGGATTGAGCGTGACTTTCGGTGCAGAATACTGCGGTCTTGAAATCAGCTCCTCTATTAGGGGTACGTGTCTGTCGTAGATATGAGCATCGGATATTACATGTACAAGCTCTCCGACCTTAAGATCCGACACCTGAGCCATCATCATCATGAGCACCGAGTACTGGACCACATTCCAGTTGTTTGCAGCCAGTATGTCCTGTGATCTCTGGTTCAAGATTCCGTTGAGCACATCACCCTTAACGTTGAAGGTCATCGAATATGCGCAAGGCTCGAGTCTCATCTCAGAGAGATCCTCGAAGTTGTAGAGATTTGTCATTATGCGCCTTGAGTATTTGTCATTTTTTAGGCACCAAAGCACATTGTCCACCTGATCCATCTCACCCTGCTTGAATTTATATTTCTTGGCCATCTGATACCCATAGGCCTTTCCGATGGTGCCGCTCTCATCAGCCCATTCATCCCAAACATGGCTCTTAAGATCCGCCAGGCGATTAGACTTCCTCTGCCATATCCAGAGCATCTCATCCGTCGCCAGCTTGATGGCAGTAGGCCTTAAAGTCAGCGCAGGAAATTCCTTGGAAAGATCGTATCTGTTGACCACTCCGAAGTTCTTGATGGTGTGCGCGGGAGTTCCGTCCTCCCAGTGCGGTCTGACAGGCATACCCTCGGTGCTGAAACCGTGATCGAGGATATCCTGACACATATTCACAAACAACTTATCTGCTTTACTCATTAGTTTCTGATAATCTGCACGCCCTGAGGTGTGTCCTTAAGTGTGATGCCCATGGCGGCCAACTGATCTCTTATTTCATCAGCGCGTGCCCAGTTCTTCTCTGCACGAGCCGCCTGTCTTTCGTCTATAAGGGCCTGGATGTCGTCTCCGAGTCCTCCCTCTTCATCATTTTCGGCAAATATCCCGAGCACGTCTGTCAGCTCTCTTATCCTTGCAAGAGCTTCCTTCGCATAAGACTTGGACGCGCCGTCTCTGACCGTCGTATTGATGTCGGATACGAGCTCGAAAATAGCGGCAATTCCGTCCGCGGTGTTGAGGTCATCGTCCATTACCTCGATGAATTTATCTCTGTGTTTATCGAGAGCGGCCAGTTTAGCAGCCTCATCTTCCATGGCATCATCGCTTCCGTTTTCAACCAGGAACTCGAGAGTCTCAATCGCCGTGGCAATTCTGTCATATCCCTGCTTGGACTGCTCCATCAGAGCATCTGAGAAATTGATCGGGCTTCTGTAGTGGCCGGAGAGCAGGAAGAATCTGATGACATCTCCGGTGTAATGCTCGCGTATATCCCTAACCGTAAAGAAGTTTCCGAGCGACTTGGACATCTTCTTTCCGTCCACATTTATATATCCGTTATGCATCCAGTAGTGGGCGAACTCAGCATCGTTGCAAGCTTCTGACTGTGCGATTTCATTTTCGTGATGCGGGAATGTAAGATCCTGACCGCCGCCGTGAATGTCGATTGTCTCTCCGAGGTGTTTCTTGGCCATGGTCGAGCACTCGATGTGCCAACCCGGACGGCCCATTCCCCATGGAGACTCCCATGCGATTTCGGACTCTTCTTTTCTGGCCTTCCAAAGCGCAAAGTCGAGAGGGTCCTTCTTTACCTCGCCTACCGCAATCCTCGCACCGCTCTCAAGGTCGTCGATGTTCTGGCCTGAAAGTTTGCCGTACTCAGGGAAGTGCCTGGTCGAGTAGTAGACATCTCCGTCCACCTCATAGGCATAGCCCTTATCAATCAATGTCTGCACGAAGTTGATAATCTCAGGGATATGCTCGGACACCTTAGGATGAACATCTGCTTTCATCACATTAAGTGCTTCGGCATCATCGAAGTACTCATTTATGTATTTCTCGGATACCTCAGGTGCGCTGATGCCCTCCTCCTTGGCTTTGTTGATAATCTTGTCATCAACATCGGTAAAGTTCTGCACAAACTTCACATCATACCCTCTGTATTTGAAGTACCTTCTGAGCGTGTCGAATACGACGAAAGGCCTGGCGTTTCCGATGTGGAAAAAATTGTAGACCGTAGGACCGCAAACGTACATCTTTACCTTTCCCGGCTCTATAGGTACGAACTCTTCTTTCCTGTTTGTTAATGTGTTATATACCTGCATAATTCCTCCAGTTATTATTATTAAGGAGCCGTGCGTCTATACTCCGAGCAGTGCCCCTATGCATCCCATTATAATCAATATCTTGAACGGACTCTTTTTATACTTGGCGATCAGCAGTGCCGTTACAGCCATAATAATAACTGCAATCACGTCTACTGGCAATCCCAAAAGGCTTCCTGCTACATCAATTCCGAGCCTGCTCAGAAGTCCGGCACCCAGTCTGCCTTCTCCCGCAAGAGACGGAGCGACAAGTGTGACAGCAGCTGCTCCTATGAGTCCCATGATAGCGGGTCTTATGCCCTGCAGAGCTCCATTTACCCACTTGCTGTCATGAAATCTTTGAATCATCCTCGCAACTATGCTGACTATTATGAACTCCGGCAGTACCACTCCGAGAGTGGCGCAAAGCGAACCCAAAATACCCGCAGCCTCAAAGCCCACATAGGTTGCGGTATTGACCGCAAGAGGCCCCGGCGTGACTTGAGATATAGCCACTATATTGGCAAATGTCTCTCGGCTCATATCCAGGAAAGGCTGCACGCTGTCGTAGATGAGTCTGACTATTGCGAGGCCGCCGCCGAAACCGAGAAGTCCTACCTTGCAGAAGCTGAGGAAGAGATTGATATATATCACTTATCCTCACCTCCTTCATCGCTTCCGGAGGCATTATCTTCTGCTGCAGACATGGCCTTCTTGCTTCCTACCATAGCGCTCGCTATACCAAGGACTATGAAAAGCAAAATGACGTAGGCCGTATTTACATTGAGTACGGCTATAAGCACGAAGCTCAGCAGCGCCGCAATCAGTGCCCATTTATTCTTTATGGCAGCCGGCGCCAGCTGGATAATTGCAGCTACCACCATTCCGAGTGCCGCTGCACGAAGAGCCGCCATGGCGCCCAGTACTACAGCGTTGTCACCCAGCGATGCTATGCCTTTGGCGATTATGAGTATGAGGACGAATGACGGCATAGTCACGCCTATTGTCGCAACTACGGAGCCTATAAGACCTTTCCTCTTATACCCCACGAAGGTGGCCATATTGATGGCAATAATGCCCGGCAAACTCTGACAAACCGCTACGACATCCACGAACTCATCCTTGGTGAACCACTTCTTGTCATTTATCATTGCATTCTGAAGAAGCGGAATCATTGCGATACCGCCGCCTATGGTGAATGCACCGAGTTTAAAGAATACCAAGAATAGTTCAAGCAGTTCGTTCATACCGTTTCATTGTAACACAAAAGCATGAAAAAACGACCTGCACTTACAGATCGTTTCTTCATGTAGGGGTTAATCATAACGCGATTACTTAATCGTCATCGTCGTCATCGTCGTCATCATCGTCATCTCTGTCATAACGATCGTCATCGTCGTCATCGTCATAATCGTCGTAGTCATCATCATCGTCATCATCATAGTACTGCTTAGGTGCAGGTGCAGGTGCAGCTTTGCTCTTAGAGCCTCCGCCTGAACTACCGGCAGAACTTCCGCCTGATCCTCCGCCGGAACTTCCGGATGAACCACCGCCTGATTCATTGCTCGGTGCAGTGTAGATCGGATCGTACTCCTTTTCGTAAGCGACTACACTTCCGTCATAGGCGTTTATGTCATAGTCATATTCATAGTCACCCACTCTGAATGAAACTTCATATATCAGGACTCCGTTTTCGCAATCAAACTCATATTTTATGTTCGTCGCAGATGATTTGTCCGCGCCTGCTTTCTCAAGAGCTATAGAGAGCGCCTTCTCATTTCCGATGTATTTGTCCGACTCAGCGCTTCCGTACGAGACATCCTTTGTGACGCCTCTTTTCTGTCCGAGAAGGATCAGTTCCTGAGTAGTAAGTCCCAGTAGATCCTGCTCTGTCATCTTAGTACTTCCGGTCTTGAGCAGGTTTTGAATAAGCCAGGCCTTACCGATAGAAATGCCGTGCTCATTCGCATATGTTTTTATGGCTTCATCGTTGTTAACGTACTGACCGAGTATGGAAGCAGCTATTTCACTGTTTTCGAGATATGCATTCAGATCCTTTGACAGCCTTCTCTCTATCTCTGTTCCGAGTTGCTCATCATCGGCGCTTACCGAAACGAGCAGGGAATTTTGAATATCCGTTAAATATCCGTGGGTAAGCATAGAACCTACTATGGCATTGCATGCTACGTCTATATCACTTCCCTTAAGATTCATCTCTCCGATTATTTCAGAAGCCTCATCGTTTATAGGATTAGCATCGAGCACGCGCTCATTTTTATCTATGGAAATCTCTATCGAAGGATTTACGTCAAGACTTACGATTGCGAGAGCTTCTTTGCTTGCCGTAAGTCCCATACCGGCAACTACCAGCATGAGTGCTGCTGCACATCCGGCAAAGGCCTTCATCATATTGCTGCGCTTCTTCGCCCTAGGGATCCATCTCTTCTCAGAAGACTGTCCCTCTGACAGCACATCATGCATGAGTTCCTTAGGTTCATCTTTAATTTCGAGCTCTGTCATCAACTCCTCGAGAATATTCGGGGTGCTGTTTTCGATGGCAGTTCTCAGACTTTCTTTAATTCTGTTCTCTGTCACTACTCTCCCCCTTTCTCCTCAAGATGTTTTTTAAGCTTTTTAATCGATCTGTTGTATTTGGACAGGACGGTGCCGGTCGGGAGCTCCAGTATCTCTGCAATCTCTCGGTGTTTGAGCCCGGTAAGAGAGTGCAGGACTACTATTTGCCTCTCCTCGAAGTCCAGCTTAGAAAGCGCTTCTTGGAGTATCATCTTGTCCAGCACTGAATCCGAGTCGCCGGTGCTGACGAGGTCTTCATACTCAGATATATCCTCGCACACGCCTCCCGTCCGTATCCTGGTGTAGCATAGATTCCTGACTATGGTCAGTATCCAGGCCAGGGGTTTACCCATCGGTTTGTAGGTGACCGCGGCTGTGTATACCTTTATGAATGCATCGTGCATTACGTCCTCTGCGTCATGTTTGTTCTTAAGTATCGAGAGGGCAAAGCCATACACAGCAGATGCGGTCTGTTCATACAGTTCCTTAAATGCAGCACCATCGCCGGCGGCCATTCGTATTATTAAATTTTCGTCGACGTAGGTAATGCTCATTTAAACTTATCCTTCTTTTTTCTTATCTTCCCTTATATTCCCAGCTGTAGTCGGTAACCTTTCCGGTCGGAGCCAGAATCTCAATTTCATATTTGTATTTACCGTTTCTGAATTCTACCTCATAGATGCCTTCGCCGTCATCATATTCATACTTGCATTTTCCGTTTTTAACGACTGCCAGGCTGACTCCGGCACTTTTCGCTGCCTTTTTCTGAGCGGCAAGCTGGCCGATCTTCTTTCTTGAGCTATTTCTCTTATACTTGTAATCTATGGATTTATCATAGATCTTTCCGTTACTCTTTCTGATTTCGTAACTGAATTTCGCTCCATCTGACTTTCTTACAAACTTTACATCGAACTCGGCATCATCACGGTCATATTTGACTTTGAGATTCTTTACCTGAGCCTTTGTCAACTTTGCATTCTTGAGCGCAATACTCTGTGCGCCATTTGTGTCCACACTTGCAGCGAATACGCTGCTGCTCATGGCCATTACCATAATCACAGCCAATACTACTGATACTAACCTTTTCATCTTACACCTCCTATATCGTCACACTATGCTTATTATCAGAACTCTTAAGTGTCCTTCTATTAGGTTAACGACAGAAGATGCGGTTTTATTGCACCGAAATAATATTTTTTTGAAAAAACTGCGAAGCCCTTGGCTCCGCAGCTTTTTGTTTCATATTATATGTCTCGCTTTAGTGAGCGTTTACTGTCTCCTCAGGGAGGTTCTTGAAGAGATATCTTCCATCACCTTCCTCGTCAACGAGGGCCTTGGCTTTGGCGATAGCATCTTCAACGGTCAGTGTCTCGACAGCATCCTCGCGGCGGAGCTTGTACTCTACCTTGCCTTCACCTGCAAGCTTACCAACGGTAATTCTGATAGGAATTCCGATGAGGTCTGCGTCGTTGAATTTGACTCCAGGTCTCTCGTCACGGTCATCTACCATAACCTCTACGCCCATGGCCTCAAGCTTCTTCTCGATATCGTATGCGAGATTGAGCTGAGTCTCGTCAGTGGACTTAATTACGGTAACGATTACGTGATAAGGAGCGACTGAGAGCGGCCAGATGATTCCCTTATCATCGTGGTGCTGCTCAACTACGGCCTGCATTGTTCTTGTGATACCGATTCCGTAGCAACCCATCCAATACGGATGATCTACACCGTTCTCATCCTTGAATGTTGCGTTCATGCTCTCGGAATACTTGAGACCGAGCTTGAAGATTTGACCTACCTCGATACCGCGTCTGAACTTAACCGGCTTTCCGCAGTGTGGGCACTTGTCGCCTTCCTGCAATTCCTTGATATCCGTGATGATATCTCCGGTATAGTCTCTGCCATAGCAAACACCGAGAAGGTGGTGGTCCTCTTCATTGGAGCCTGCGCACATGTTTACTGTGTCTACGAGCTCTGAGTCAACTACTACGATGCAGTTTTTGAGTCCGATAGGTCCAGTAAATCCGCCTACGATGCCCGTGGCTTCTCCCATTGCGATCTCATCGGCAAACTCGATATAGTGAGCCGGAATGTCGAGAGCGTTAACGAGTTTGGTCATGTTGAGCTGTCTGTCACCTCTTACGAATGCGGCTACGTAATCCTTGAGGTTGAGGTCTGTGTCATATGTCGCAAACATCAGCGCCTTGATTGACTTCTCTACCGGAATCTTGAGGAAGTTGCATACATCCTCAATCGTCTTTGTCTCAGGTGTGTATACCTTCTCTACCGGCTGCATCTCTTCCTTTACAGGTGGCTCATCCACGCACTCTGCCCTTTCGACTGTTGCAGCCATGCCGCAACTGTCGCAGTAGAGAATGTCGGATTCGCCCCAGTCGGAAAGCGCCGAGAACTCGTGAGACTTGGACCCGCCGATAGGGCCGTTGTCCGCCTCTACGATTCTGTAGTCGAGACCACAGCGTGTGAAGACCTTCTCATATGCATGATACTGTCTCATATATGCTGTGTGTAGATCCTCCTCTGTAGCATCGAATGTATATGCGTCCTTCATGATGAACTCTCTCGTTCTCAGAAGTCCGTATCTCGGGCGCGCCTCATCTCTGTACTTGAACTGGATGTGATAGAGCGAGAACGGCAGCTCCTTGTATGAAGACCACTCCTTGCGTACGAAGTCTGTAAAGATCTCCTCGCATGTAGGGTTGAGTACGAAGTCGTTTCCGTTACGATCCTGGATTCTCCAAAGCTCAGGTCCGTAAGCATACCATCTGCCTGTCTCCTGCCAGAGCTCCGCAGGGTTAACGTGCGGCATGTAAATCTCCTGGCAATCCACATAATCCATCTCTTCTCTTACAATCTGCTCCACCTTGCGGACAGTTCTCCATCCCAGCTTAGGATACATATAAACTCCCGCAGATTCCTGCTTGATCATATTGGCTCTTACGAGCAGCTTGTGGCTCTCAAGAACGGCGTCAGATGGTGCCTCCCTGAGAGTCTTGAGGTGCGTCTTAGATAATCTCATTTTAATTACTCCCTTCTATCGTGCAGACAGCGAAGGCGGCAATTCCCTCTTCCCTGCCTGTAAAGCCGAGTCCCTCTTCGGTCGTGGCCTTGACGCTGACCGCGCCTACTGAGATCCCGAGCTTGTCTGCAATCTTTTCTCTCATTTGTTCTATGTAAGGTGCCAGTTTGGGTTGCTCGGCAATTATTGTGATGTCTACATTGCCTACCCTGTATCCTGCAATCTTCTCATTTACTTCTCCGAGAAGATCCATGGAATCGGCTCCTTTATATCTGTCGTCGGTATCAGGAAAGTGCTTCCCTATATCCCCGAGTCCTGCTGCCCCGAGCAGTGCGTCCATCAGAGCGTGTGTAGCTACATCGGCATCCGAATGACCGTCCAGCCCGAGCTTGCTGGGGATTGGGGTCCCGCAGAGTATCAGATCTCTTCCCGGGACAAGTTTGTGTACGTCGTATCCGTTTCCGACTCTTACGCTCAAGTTGATATCCTCCGCCGTGGTTATCTTGGAATTGGCACGGCTTCCGAGCACTATGCCTACATCGATGCCCGCATGCTCTGCATACGAAGCATCATCAGTTCCGATAAAACCGTCCTGCTGTGCGAGCTCATGTGCAGACAGTATATCCGACAGTGCGAACACCTGCGGTGTCTGGACATTATATACCAGCTCTCTCCGGACATTAGTACTCGTAATTATAGGATAAGAGTCTTCATTTTTCAACGATTTATCCGATGTATCTGAAATCATACGAACAGAGTCTACTGACGGCACTGCTACCGTTACGGCGCGGCATATATCCATGGCCTCAATCGATCTTTTGATGATACCGATATCGACCCCCGGACGCGCAGCATCGTGAATGAGCACCATGACATTTTGGGGGCTCAGTCCCTTTGCCTTTGCATCGTCCGCTGCGGCCTTAAGACCGGCGCGTACTGAGTCATGCCTTTCCTCACCACCCTTTACGACTAGGATATCCGGCACTGAGCGCATGCCGTTTGCCTCAAGAGTGACCCTTACGGAACTCATTATTTGTAGATATGTCTTATCCAGAGTACCGTCACCCGGAGAAACTACTATAACGCTGTCGACATACTCCGAGCCCGCAAACTTCCTGACTGCGATCTCGAGCACAGTAGCGTTGCCGTAAGGCAGAAGTTGCTTGGGGATGTCCCCTCCCACGCGTCTGCCCTTACCGGCTGCAACGATTATTGAATAAACTCTTTCAAATCTCTTGTTTTCCATAAGCACCTGTTATTATGCGATAGAAAATGGTCGACTCGACCTATATATTGAGTTCGACCATCTCGTCTGCTTCTTCCATTGTGTAGCCGCCTGCATATATGAGTTCGCTCTCAAGTATCTGCTTGGCTGTGCTGAGGAGTTTTTTCTCCCCGGTGGAAAGCGGTTTGGCTCTGTCCGTCCTGACGAGATTTCTCACTACCGCCGCCACCTCGAGAATGTCTCCTGTCTGTATCCTCTCGGTGTTCTCACGGTAACGTTTGTTCCAATTGGGGTTCATCGGCTCGGTCTTACCCTTGAGCACGGTGATAACCTCATCGATGCGTCCGGGGTCTATAATGGCCCTGACGCCGAGCTTTTCGCAATTGTCCACGGGAACAGAGGCTTCCATGCGGCAATACGGAAGATCGACATTATAATACAGACGGGTTTCACCGAGAAAATCCTTTTCTACGACTTCTTTAATGATACCCGCTCCATACATCGGATATAAAATGTGGTCTCCGACCTTAAACATGGACATACTCCTCCTCATACATAGATAATTATACATTTATTTCGAGGCAAAAGCAAACTGTAAAATTTGTAATTGTATCACTAGGTGATAACGATGTCAATATGGAAAATGAAATAGAAATCGAACTCGTCTTTGAGTCAAAAAGCACCGTAGGTCTCCTTCCTTATGGTATAATTATTTTACTTATTTTACGGCGTTGCTGAACAGACCATTGAGAGGTTTTGAATGAAAAAAATACTTATTGTAGACGATGAAGACGGTATCCGCGAGGTCATAAAGGAGTACGCGGAATTCAGCGGCTTCGAGGCTGAAGAAGCAGCCGACGGCATGAGCGCCATAGGCATGGTCAAGTTAAATGACTATGACCTGATTATCATGGACATCATGATGCCTAAGCTGGACGGATTCAGTGCAGTCAAGGAAATACAAAAGATTAAAGACATTCCTATCATCATGCTGTCCGCACGCGGAGAGGAATACGACAAACTATTCGGTTTTGAACTGGGAATTGATGATTATGTTGTCAAGCCATTCAGCCCTAAAGAGCTTATGGCCAGAGTCAATGCCGTGCTTAGCCGCACCAACACAACAGACAGAATCTCTCGCACAATTGAGAAATTCGAGGGACTCGAGGTCAATTTCACAGCCCGCACTATAAGTGTGGACGGCAAGCGCGTAGACCTCACACCTAAGGAATATGATCTGCTATTCTACATGATTCAAAACAGAAACGTTGCCCTTTCCAGAGACAGGTTGCTCTCGGATATTTGGGGATACGATTTCTTCGGCGACGACCGCACAATAGATACACATGTTAAAAATCTGAGAAATTGTCTCGGTCCTTACAGGAAGTTCATCGTAACGCTAAGAGGCGTGGGATATAAATTCGAATTCGACGACGGCGAAGAGTAGTCCATGGCAGTATACAAAGATGAAAAAGGTAAACTGGATACCGCCAGCATCAAGACGACGACATTATTCTCGTTCGTCGTCTTTGCTTTGTTCCTTCTTATAGTGCTCTGGGGATTGGCCAATTTTTTCCTCGACACCTACTACGAAAGAGCCAGGACGCAGGAGGTAATTCGAACGGCCAATGTGCTGGAGACTCAGTTCAGACAGGACCGAGAAGGTTTTCCTTCGTATGCGGTACAAACTGCAGGATCCAGCGGTATATACATAAGGATGGACACTCCGGAAGAATCCTTCATTTTTGACGGCACCAGCAACGTTGAGGGTGCAGAGGACTTCGATACGGACATCGAGAGCATTGCCAAGGCACTCGAGACATCGGACGGAAGTGCAACGGAGGTCAAGGCAGAGACGGTCAACGCCAGTAAGCGGCTGGCATATGCATCTCACATCAGGGCGCGCGGAGACATCAACACTCTTTACATTATTGCGCCGCTTTATCCGGACCCTTCCACCATCAGGATACTTACGAATATGCTTTTCTATATTTCCTTTATAGTGCTCGTGGCATCATCAGCCCTCGCGTATATGCTGTCTCGCAGGATTACCCTTCCTATAGAGAACCTGACGCGTTCTGCCGTTGAACTGTCACACGGTAACTACAATGTCAAATTCGACGGATCGTCATTTACCGAGACCAAAGCACTCGCCAAGGCTCTGAACAAGGCGTCATATGAAATGGAAAAGACAGACTTCTACCAAAGAGAGATAATCGCCAACGTATCTCATGATCTTAAGACTCCTCTGACCATGATAAGATCATACGCGGAGAAGATTATTGACATAACGGGGGACAATCCCGAGAAGAGAAATGCAGATCTCAACATCATAATTGCCGAGACCGAGAGGCTCAACAAACTGGTCGGAGACATTCTGTCCGTATCCAATATGCAGTCCAACAACATCGAGCTCCACATGGAGACCTTTGATCTGGTGGAGGCGGCCCGTGACGTGTATGAGAGCTTCAATGTCTTAAGTTCATCCGAAGGCTTCGATATACGCTTTCATCCGTGCAAGCCTGCCTATGTGGTCGGCGACAGGACTCGCCTCATGCAGGTTATGAGCAATTTCGTAGACAACGCCGTCAAGTACGCCGGCGACAGCAAGTTTATAGATATCAAGCTTTCGAGGAGCGGTAAAAAGGTATCCTTCCACTGCATAGACCACGGCGTCGGCATTCCTGAGGACGAGATTAGCCATGTTTGGGACAAGTATTACAGAACTTCAGCTAACCACGAGCGCGCGATTGAGGGAACCGGCCTCGGACTTGCCATCGTAAAAGGAATACTCACTTTGCATAATGCAAAATACGGAGTGGAAAGCAGCGAAGGAAAGGGCTCGGATTTCTGGTTTGAGCTTGAGACAGTAAGAAAACCATCGGCCAAGAGCAAGCCGACCGGCAAAGCGAAGGCTGCTGACGCCGATGCAGAAGAAAACGAAAAGGATAATAATGGCCAAGAAGACTAAGCTGGTATATATGTGCGAAGAATGCGGTAACGAGTATCCGTCCTGGCAGGGACAGTGCTCTTACTGCGGCTCGTGGAATACGATAGTCGAGCACAGGATAAAGGACGGCCCGGAGCCTGAAACAGACAGCAGACGCAGGACAGGTACCGGCGGAGGAAAGCCTGTTAAGCTCGGCAGTGTCGGGACCGCCGACTATGCGAGGATAGACTCAGGCATAGGAGAGCTTAACCGCGTCCTCGGAGGCGGCATAGTAATGGGATCTCTCGTTTTAATCAGCGGAGAGCCGGGCATAGGTAAGTCCACTATTATCGCCCAGTCTGCAAACAGCATAGCAAACACGTATGGACCGGTGCTGTATGTAAGCGGCGAGGAATCCGAAGAGCAGGTAAAGCTTCGTGCAGACCGTGTCTGCGGCAGCATAAGCAACAATCTCTTCATTTACCCTGAGACCAATATAGAAAACATCCTCGCGGTATGCGAAGATGTAAAGCCCTGCTTTCTCATAGTCGACTCTATACAGACTATGTATTCAAGCGAGGTGGAGTCCGTTGCGGGCAGTCTTACTCAAATAAGGGCCTGCTCCAACTTCCTGATTAAGTTTGCAAAGACAAATAATGTACCTGTCTTTATAGTCGCTCACGTAACCAAGTCGGGTGAGCTCGCAGGTCCTAAGACTATAGAGCACATGGTGGACTGCGTTCTCAGCTTTGCAGGCGAACGTGACCGCGATCTAAGGATACTGAGATCTTTTAAGAACAGATTCGGTACGACGGATGAAATCGGAGCGTTTAGAATGAGCGCGGACGGCATGGCCGAGGTCAAGGACCTCTCGGGCAGTCTGATTGAAACGGAATATTCCGAGGAAGGTTCCGTTATCTCCGCAGTATATGAAGGAAGCCGTCCGGTGTTCTTTGAAATACAGGCTCTTGTCACCAAAGCCAATGTGGGCTTTGCGAGAAGGACAGCCATAGGTATAAGTCAGAACAGACTCAGTCTTATACTCGCAGTACTTGAAAAAAAGGCCGGCATCAGCCTTCTCGACTATGATGTTTATGTCAATGTGGTGGGCGGTATGAATACAAACAGCACATCGACAGACCTGGCCGCTGCCCTTGCCATATACAGCTCGTACAAGGGCAAGGCGTCGCCAAGGCGCATAGTCGCCGTCGGCGAAGTGGGCCTGACGGGCCACCTCAGGTCTGTCGCAAACGCCGACAAGATTATCCAGGAGGCTGTAAGGCTCGGCTACGAAGCCGTTATACTGCCGGATCGAAATGCACACAAGGACGCGGGCGGCGGAAAGATAGATGTCATCGGAGCATCCAATATCTCCGATGCGATACGAGCATTTACGAAATAAAAGAACCCTGCAGTTCACATGTGCTGCAGGGTCTTTAGTTGTTTATCTTTCACTTATGCAGTTTAGTTGGTATTGTTGTCGTTTTTGTCGGCGGCGTTTTTCTTGGCTTCTGCGTGAGCCTCTTCGCGGGCTTCCTTTTTAGCTTCTTTTTTCTCCAGCTTTTCTTCTTTTATCGCTTGCTTTCTGGCTATCATCGCTGCCCTTTCTTCGTTGGCATTAGCCGCGTCATCGTACTTGGCCTTGCTGAACCAATTTGTCTTCCTGCTTAAAAGGAAAATGACTCCCACATATGCCGCTCCGATGGCTATATCCATTACCATGTCTTCAATGCTGACTTCAGAGCTGATCTTACTTATGCCGAATCCGTCTACCAGGAATGCAACCATATTATTTACGATATGCATTGCTGAAGATACTTCAACTCCGCGACCGAACCACGAGGCAAGCCCCATGAATACGCCGGATGCAAAGATTGTAATCTGGCCCACTCTGTTATACGGATGAAGCGCAGCAAATCCTACGGAAGACAGTAGGATGGCTATAATCGGCACTCTGCACCACGAGCCGAGAGTCTGATTCAGAAAAGCCCGGAACATGTATTCTTCTGCTATGCATTGCAGCGGAACAAGGAAAAAAAGAAGCCACAGCGCAACTTCGCTGAACTTATTTTGAATAGGTCCGTGTTCTTGGAAGTAGAAGTCATGTATAAGCATAGGTCCTCCCACCACCACAGCGGCAATCAGAAGTGTTTTAATGAAGACTATCCAGCTCCAGCCTCCTCTCGATGAGGAATATGATGTAAACGGACGGTCATTGACTATGGCATTGGCCAGTATGAGGGAAGGCAGCATTACCGCAACTGACCCCATGTTGACTATAACCCCGATTGCATCATACATCTGCATATTGTCATAACCACCACTGAATCTGCCGAGGTAGCCGTTGAGATCTCCTCCTGTCATCATAAAAGCAGCCGTACCCGTAGCTACCATGAGAATAGCCAAGAATATGCCATAGAAAAGCACACCCAATATGGCCACAAATATCGGCTTGTACCATCTGTGGCTGTCAAACTGCCTTGGGTATGTTACGTAATCGTGTTTTTTGATTTCGTTTTCGCCTATGATATACATTTGTAAATACCTGAGCCCGCCCTCTCTCAGAAGGCGGGCTCGAATTATTAATAGTAAGTTTCACCCGCGTAGTATTTTCGTTCACAGCGAGGCGCCTAGCGACTGAGGCTCGGAGCGTACAGGGAGCGTACGTGAGCACCGAAGGCGCGCAGGCAACAAAGCTGTGTGCGAAAAGACAAGCGGCTATTTCTCTTCTTGTGAAGCTTTGTACGCTGCTACTACCTTATCCGCAAGGTTTGAAGGCAGCTCTGCGTATCTTGCAAACTCTACAGTGAAGCTTCCTCTGGCCTGTGTCATCGATCTCAGAGCGATTGCGTAGTCGAAGAGCTCGGACTGAGGTGCCTCAGCGTGAAGTACCTGTCCGCCCTGAATAGGATCCATACCGAGTACGATACCTCTTCTGTTAGGGAGGTCACCCATTACAGCTCCTACGTAGGATTCAGGAACCGTGATGTCAAGCTTCATGATAGGCTCGAGCAGGCAAGGCTTTGCCTCTACGATACCCTTCTTGAATGCGAGCGAAGCTGCGATCTTGAAGGATACTTCGTTGGAGTCTACTTCGTGGTAAGAACCGTCATAGAGAACGGCCTTGATGTTCTGTACTTTGCAGCCTGCGAGAGGTCCCTTCTCCATGCACTCGAGAAGACCCTTCTCAACTGCAGGTACGTAGTTCTTAGGAACAGATCCGCCGAAGAGCTCTTCGCTGAACTCCAGACCCTCTTCCTGCGACGGGCTGAATCTGATATGTACATCTCCGTACTGTCCTGCACCGCCGGACTGCTTCTTATGCTTACCCTGTACATCGGAATTGCCCTTGATGGTCTCTCTGTAGGCAATCTTCTGAGGGATTACGTTTACGCTTACGCCGTATCTGTCCTTGAGCTTGTTCTGGATGATACCGAGCTGGATATCTCCCTGTCCGCCGAGCAGGGTCTGATGTGTCTCTGCGTTTCTCTCGAGTACGAATGTAGGATCTTCTTCCATAAGTCTTGAGAGACCCTGAGCCATTTTCTCGTCCTCGTTCTTGTCAGCTGCCTCAACCGCTACGAAGTAGCATGGGTTAGGGAATACAGCAGGGTTAACCGTTACCTGCTTGGCCTTACTGCAGAGTGTATCACCTGTCTTGGTGTTCTGGAGCTTACCGAGAGCTACCATATCTCCTGCAGGAACGCTGTCTGCGTTCTCCTGGCTCTTACCTCTTACGAAGAAGACGGAGCCGAGTTTCTCGGACTTCTCTGAGCGAGGGTTATATACATCAGCACCGGACTTAAGTGTTCCGGATACTACCTTAGCGTATGAAATCTTTCCGAGGAACGGGTCTGCCAGAGTCTTGAAGATGTAAAGTACGAGATCTCCTGCAGGATCACACTTAATCTCAATCTCCTCACCCTTGTCATCCTTGGCCTTTGTGACTACAGTCTCAGGCTTTGGTACGTACTTGCAAAGTGCGTCAAGCACTTCGTCAACTCCGTCGCCGCTCATGCTGCTCATTGAGAGAATAGGCATGATGTCTCCGTTATGAATACCCATGGCCAGGCCGTGCGCAAACTCTTCATCTGTGAATGCCTCTCCCTCGAAGAACTTCTCCATAAGGGCCTCATCAGCACCTGCTACAGCCTCGTCCAGCGCGTCCTTGTCATCAAGAGTTACGCATGCTGTACCGAACTTCTCCTGGATAGCTGCGACAACCTCGTCTACGTTTACGTTGTCCTTGTCAATCTTGCTGAGTACGAAGAATGTAGGGCTGTTGTACTCCTTAACGAGCTCCCATGCCTTCTCCGTTCCTACCTGGATTCCGGATGATGCATCTACCATGATGATGGCTGTTGCACCTGTGGAAAGAGCTGCTCTCGGCTCTCCTGCGAAATCGAAAAATCCCGGAGTGTCGATAAAGTTAAGCTTGGTGCCCTTGTACTCTACAGGTACGAGGGTCTGGTTGATGGTGTATCCCTTTTCGATCTCCATCTTCTCATAGTCGGAAACCGTGTTGCCGTCCTCAACCTTACCGAGTCTGCTGACAACTTTGGTGTTGAGCAGTGCTGCCTCGAGGAAAGTGGTCTTTCCTACGCCGCCGTGTCCCAGCAGTACGATGTTGCGAATCTTGTCGCTTGCGTATCCTTTCATGTGTTCCTCCTGTTGATGCTTATTTTTGTTTGAATTATTCCCTTTAGAATTCTGCGTTGCCAGGTGTTCTCGGGAACATCTGGACGTCTCTTATATTGCTCATACCCGTCAGGTACATGAGTATGCGGTCGAATCCGAGTCCGTAGCCTGCGTGGAAAACTCCGCCGTATCTTCTGAGATCGAGGTACCAATCGTAATCGTCGATGTCGAGTCCCATCTCTTCGATTCTCTGTACGAGTACGTCGTATCTCTCTTCTCTCTGGCTGCCTCCGATAATCTCACCGACTCCCGGTACCAGCATGTCCATAGCGGCCACAGTTTTTCCGTCATCGTTGACTCTCATGTAGAAAGCCTTTACATCCTTCGGATAGTTGATGACGAACATAGGCTTTTTATATACCTCTTCGGTGAGGTAGCGCTCGTGCTCAGTCTGAAGCTCGAGTCCCCACTCGACAGGATATTCGAATTTCTTTCCGGATTTTTGGAGAATGTCCACAGCCTCGGTGTAAGTAATTCTGACAAAGTCAGAGTTTACGATGTGATTGAGTCTCTCGAGAAGTCCCTTGTCCACGAAGTTATTGAAGAACTGCATTTCTTCCGGGCAATGCTCCATAACGTAACTGATGATGTATTTAATCATCTCCTCGGCAATGTCCATATTTCCGTTGATGTCGCAGAACGCCATTTCAGGCTCCATCATCCAGAACTCGGATGCATGGCGCGCGGTGTTGGAGTTCTCGGCACGGAAAGTAGGTCCGAAGGTGTAGATATTTCTGAAGGCCAGAGCCATGATCTCACCCTCAAGCTGTCCTGATACTGTCAGGCTGGTTTGTTTGCCGAAAAAGTCCTTGCTGTAATCAATCTTGCCATCCTCTGTGCGTGGAAGATTGTCGAGATCAAGAGTAGTTACCTGGAACATCTCTCCTGCACCCTCACAGTCAGATCCGGTAATCTCAGGCGAATGCACATAGATGAAGTTCTTTTCCTGGAAGAATTTATGAATCGCATAAGCCGCAACACTCCTTACTCTGAATACTGCGGAGAAGGTATTGCTGCGTGGTCTAAGGTGTGCGATCTCTCTCAGGAACTCCATCGAGTGGCGTTTCTTCTGCAGAGGATAATCAGGGTCCGAGTCAGCAACGAGCGTGATCTCGCTTGCCTTGATTTCAAAAGGCTGCTTGGCCTCAGGTGTGAGCTCAAGTACGCCCTTTACCTTGATGCCTGCGGACAGGCGGTACTTGGATACCTCCTGGAAGTTAGCGAGCTTATCTGCCTCGTATACGACCTGAACCGGCGTAAAGAAGGATCCGTCATTCAGGGAGATGAATCCGAACTGGTTGGAAGCTCTGTTTCCTCTCACCCAGCCGTATACTTCAATCTCTTTTCCTGCATACGCATCCGTGTTTCTGAATAGTTCTTTAATTTCGATATCTTTCATACTCTAAATCCTTGAAAAAAGTATTGAGCCGGCGAATAGCGCCAGCTCAAAAAGTATACCACAATGAAGCTCTAAATGTCAGCATTAATCGTAGATATAATCAATATCCTTTTCGATTATATTTCCCGTATCTGCACTTATATTGTACTCATACTCATATAATCCTTTGTAAATCTGCACTTCATACTGATAAACACCGTCATCCAGCTCATAATGGCTGAATATATTATCGACGGATGAGCGAGATAATCCCGCATCCTTAAGAGCTATCTCCTCGGCCTTTTTTTGAGTGATCTTCTGATGATTTGCAGCATCGTTCGCCGGTGTTTCATTTGCGGCAGCTTTTTCCGCGGCACCCGCCTCAGCTGCATCAGGCACAGGCGCTTCGGCCGCAGTCGCATCGCTTGCAGGTGTTTCTGCTACCGGCGCTTCGGCGGCAGGTGTTTCGGTGGCCCTTTCCTCTGCACCTTCGATTACTACCTGTGCAGTCGGTTCTTCATTCGCGTTCCCGCGAACATCCTTCCATACTGCGGCAAATGTAATAGCTGTCCCCGCAATGATTCCGACTAAAAGAATAGCTGCAATAGAAATAGCGGCTCGTTTTGACGTCGAAAATAATTCCTTAATTATATTCATAGTCCCACCTCCTGCTGATTGGCGGTAGTGTCTGTCGACACCCCTAAAAAATATTGTCTAATAGCTGTATTTCAGGAGGTTGAGCTCTTTTTGCAAATAAAATGAGCAACACCCCCTTTTTCTGTATAATGGTAGCTACGAAAAAAACCTAAA
>Ga0256406_1001348_pt1 | contig 40098 bp, 36 predicted proteins | sample RumenRJG_03DNA_FD_185986 | JGI IMG/M metagenome (GOLD analysis project Ga0256406, IMG submission 185986) | Bovine rumen microbial communities from Lethbridge, Alberta, Canada - RJG_03 | ecosystem: Host-associated > Mammals > Digestive system > Stomach > Rumen | place: Canada: Alberta | collected... | reverse complement strand
ACTTATTATTTTTTAGTTTTATGTTATTTTATAACTTTTGAAGTTGTATTTCAACTGTAAATTGTTTTTTAGTTAGAATTAGAAAAAATAAGTAGTTTATCATCAGTTGAATTTTTTACAGCCCCAATAAATCATAGTTAAAACCTAAAATCAGAAAAATAAAAAATTAAATAAAAATAGCTAAAACCTAAAATCAGAAAAACAAAAAATTAAATAAAAATTGTTAAAATAAGTAGAAGAAACAGTTAAATAAAAATAAAAATATTTAATCAGATCTAACCTTTCCAATATGTCTTGTACTACCTGGATCTTCACCATTGAAGTGAGCTAAATAATAGATAAACCATTCAAGTGGTACAATAAATGCAAATGGAGATAACAATTTATCAAAATCATCATCAACATAGTCAGATAGATTATACAAGATTATTTTCATCTCAAGATTCTTAGAATATCCAATAGCTTTTTTAGTAATTACATCTGATTCAAAATCAGAATCTAAAAATACAACTGGAACATCTTTTTCTGCTCTTTCTATAAGACCATGTCTAAATTCAGCAGCATAAACAGGACATGCATGTTTAATAGCACCTTCCATAAACATTGTCATGGCTAATTTATATGAAAGACCAAAGTTTGGACCACTTCCTAGACAATAGAATAAATTCTCATCTTTATATTCCTCGGCCAAAGCTTTATTATCCTCTTCAGTTTCTTTAATAAGTCTTTCAATCAAATCAGGAATATCTAATAATTGGGATAATAGTTCATCTTTATTTTCATAATCTGAAGCTTTAAACAATATATAATACAATGCAGCCAATTGGGTAACATATGTTTTAGTTCCAAGAATAGCTGTTTCACGATTCCCTCTTGTAATAATAGAATAATCTGCCTCTTTAATCATTGAACTTCCAGGTTCATTTGAAATAGCTACAGTATCAATACCATATTCCTTTGCTCTTCTAAGTGATGATAGAGTATCACCAGTTTCCCCAGATTGTGAAGTTAAGATAACTATAGAATTCTCATCTTTAATCAATTTCTTATTATAATAAAATTCAAATCCTGTAAAAACTCGAACACTTAATGTTGAAACCATCTCTAAAGCATCTCTAACAGAATAACATGTTGAGATGGAACTTCCACAACCAACTAAATATATATTATCCTTCTCTAAAATTATTGATGAAACTTCATCCATTAAAGTTTTCTCTGAGTCAAAAGTTTTTCTTAAGGCTCCTGGTTGTTCCATTATTTCATCATACATTTTGTAAGCCATTATATCCCCAAAATTAATTATAAATAATAATAAATGAAAAAAATTTTAATAATTCGTAATATATTATAGGTAATAATCTCTAACCAATAATAAACATACTAAATATTTTTATAGATTATATTTAATTTGTCTTTAATAATATAAATAGTTTATAAAAATTACAAGATTAATTTATCTAATATTTAAATAGGAATTTATTTTATAAAAAAAGTTTTAAGATTTAGTTAAATAAATAAACCTCAATTCAAAATAAAAACCAAGTAAAAAAAAAAAGAAATTTAAATAAGGGATATTAAAATAGGAAGAGTTACTAAAGATATTAAAGTATCCAAAACAATGATACTTGATGTTAGCTCAGTGTCTAATTTAAATTCCATAACATATGAAATAGCCAACATTGCAGAAGGCATGGCAGATTCTACAAGAGCAATTGTACTATTAAAACCTGTTAATCCAAGTAGCTTTATGATAAAAAATGCTATAAATGGATATAAAAACAATTTTAATACGGTACCTGTTAATGTTAAACCTATCTTATCCCTCATATTATCAAATTTCATTGATAAACCTAATGACAAAATAATTAATGGTATTGTCATGTCTGCCAAGTACTTAATAACATTTGATAGGACAGGGCCTATTGAAACGTTATAAAATGAAAACACAACCCCTATAATTAAAGCCCATAAAACTGGAAACCTGATAATCCTTTCAATAGCTTTCCCATATGATCCGCCAAACTTAATTACAAACATTAAATAAACAACAACCATCATTAAAACATCAGTAATATTAAAAAAAATTGCCCTTAATAGACCGCTTGAACCAAAAACACCACTAATAACAGGAAAACCTACGAAACCAGTATTTCCCATAATAACAACAGATATTATTGCCCATTTCTGCTTGTCTGGTAAATCCATCAATGTTAAGATATAATATGAAATTATAAAACATATAAAAGCAGTGATAAAACCAACAATTGGAAATTTACCCAGTACTGGTAAAAGAGACATATTCTCAGAATACAATGAATTAAAAACAAGACATGGCATTGCTAAATTAACAACCACATTATTAATGGTAACGCCTTCACTTTCACTTATAAAATCAGAGCGCTTAGCTATAAATCCTATTAATAATATTACAAAAATTGTTAAAAAGGTTGAAATTATATCCATTAAAAGCCTCATTATAAAAATAAAAACGATTCAAGTTTTAAAATAATCATATATACTTATTGAATAAACATATAAAGAATAAATGATAATCTCCATTAAAAAATAAACACCTTCAATCCTTAAAAGAATTTGAAAGATAAGGTTAATATCCTTAATATTATACTATATAAAAACTATAATTTAAAGGTAGCATTACTTTAAATATCAAATTTTTTAAAAGGGAATTACTTTCCAAAGTATTTTTAAAATGTATTATTTAAATTATAAATAATAATTGTTAAAGTTCCGGATTAAATAAAAAAGATTAAAACTTTTAAGAATTAAATATTTAATATAAATTTAAAAAAATACTGTGAATAATATGACTGTTAACATTAAAAGAGTTGGAATGGAAAAGGGAAGCCAATATGAAACGATAATAACAACCATATCCCCAGATGGCAAGAAGAATGCAGCACCAATAGGTACAATTGCATATAGTGAAAAGGAGGTTATGTGCAGAATATTCAAAACAAGCCATACAGCCCAAAATATTTCAAATCAGAAGGAGTTTATTGTAAATATTACAAGCAATCCGGTGATTTTCACTTTAGCCACCATAGGTAATCTTCCAAAGGAGTATTTTACAGATGATCAAGTTCCGATATTGAAGGACTGTGATGCATATCTTAAATGTAAGGTTAAAACATTAAAAGAAGCACGTAAAAAGAATGATCCTGTTAATTCTGATTCCATGTCATTAGTTATTAAAGCAGAGGTTTATGATATTGTTCTAAATAAGAAATGTCCCAAAATTGCAAATCGCGGATTTTATATGTTAATTGAATCCCTTGTAAACTACACACGTATCGACATAGTTAATGACAATATGAAAGAATATTATCTAGAAAGATTCCGTGAAGATGAAAGGGTTATAAAAAAGGTAGGTACTTCTGAAGATAAAAAGTCTATAGAGATACTTAAAAACCAGTTAAAAGATATGGGATATGATTTATAGCATATTATAAAAAAACTCAAAAATTAAAAAATGACAGAATTTATAGTCTATAACAAAAAATAAAGTCTTTAAAAATCTAAAAAAAAATGAATAAAAAAAGAAGTAAGAAAATGAATATTATTTATATTATAGAAAATCAAAAAAGGGAAGAATGAATATAAAATTCCAATTAAATAAAAGTTATAAAATACAATATTAAGATTTTTTATGATGAACTTTAATCTTCAATTAGGTAACAATTTTTTTAAATTTTTTAATTTAATACATAAAATGTATAGGTTTTAGAGAAAATGTTATTTCAAAGGTATATATTATAGGACTATTTTGAGCATAGGGTTTTTTCCATATGAACGGTTCCTAATTCATTAGGGACTTTTTGTGTGATTACATACTGATTTTTTAGCCAAAAAGGTAAAGCTCCACAACTATCTTTTTGTGTATGTAAATATATTTCCTTATACCCTTCTTCTAGGCAGAAGTTTTCTATTTTTTCAATCATTTTAGTTGCAATTTTACAACGACGATACTCGGGATCTACAAAAACACGGTAAATACTGGCGGTATTCTCATGTGTATAATGTTTGTTTCTTATATGATAATCTTTATCATATCCCCTTATGGCTGCTGTTGCAACTAGTCTATTTGTATCTCTATCTATTGTAATAAAAAATGTACTTTTTTTGGGATTTATATAATATTTATCCAAATCCATTATATCATAATGATACTCAGGTACATAATTCATTTGATATGAAATTTTTATCATTTTAAATAAAAAATCTTCCACATTATATTTCTCAATTAATTCATCATTTAATTCAAGAATATCCATATTCATTCTTAAACCTCTAATAATACAAATTGATTAAAAGTTATTACAACTTCTATTTTCTATTCTGTAAAAAGTAATATAAATACTTAACATTTGTATTACTTTTATTTTAATAAGGGGCTTTTTAGTAATAATATCTAAAATCAAAAGGAGTATTACTTTTTTAATTAAAAAAAGTTGAAAAGTAATAACTTTGAATAAAAAATCCATCAGATAATAATTTTTAAAAAAAAAATTCTAATTTTTAATATATTATTTAAAAAAAAGTAATACTGATTTAAATATAAAAATCTGGTTTTGTAATAATTTTCAGAAATTTTAAGGAAAATTAATACTTTTTAAATATATTTCATAGATTTTGTAATAATTTTAAAGATCAATAGAAAATAAATCAAAAATGTTTAAATAGAAAAAATAAGAAAATAAGATTGATATTAATAATTATAAATAAAGTAATACTTTTACAATATATCAAAAGATAAGAGTAATACTAAATTTTTAATATCCCGTAAAAGGAGGAAAAAAATGGATAAAAAAATTAAGATAGGCATAATAGCAATTATAATCATTGTAATAGCTATAATCGCTGCTTCTTCTTATCTTGGTAATTCCAGTGACAATAATGCAACACATATTGTTGTGACTGTACCTGGACATGCTGGTGAGCCTGAAGCAGGATTCAACCCATTGACTGGTTGGGGATGTGGACATTTAGATTTCAATCCCCTAATACAAAGTACTTTATTTAAAACTGGTTCAGACGGTAATTTTACTGGAGATTTAGCAACCGATTATAAAATAAGTTCTGATGAATTGATTTGGACAGTGAATATTAGAGATAATGTGAAATTCTCAGATAATACTAGTCTAACTGCAAAAGATGTGGCATTTACATTCAACGAAGCAAGATCTAGTAATTCACAATTAGATATGTCCAATTTAGATCATGCAACCGCTTTAAATGATACAAGTGTAGAATTTAAATTGAAAAAACCACAATCTTCTTTTATCTATGATCTTAGATATGTAGGTATTGTAAAAGCAGACGGTTATAATAATGAAACCTATGGTTCAAACCCAATTGGTTCAGGACCATATAAATTAAAACAATGGGATAAAGGCCAACAAGCAATATTTGTAGTAAACGACAATTATTATGGTAAAAAACCATACTTTACACAAGTGACCATGCTATTCCCTGAGGAGAATACGGCATTTGAACTTGTTAAATCTGGAAAAGCTGATGTCGTACAGGCACCATTCTCAAGCTTGAATCAAAGTGTAGACGGATACAATCTTGTAGATTATTCCAGTCCTAGAGCACAAGGTATTGCATTACCATACCTCAATGACACTGGTTTAAAAACCGAAGGAGGTAATCAGGTAGGTAATAATGTAACTGGAGATCCTGCAATTAGAAAAGCATTAAATGTAGGCATTAACCGTGAAGAAATTGTTAAATCAGTATACAAAGGTCATGCAAAAGTAGAATATACTGGTGTAGATTCACAGAAATATGGAAACCCTATTGGAAAGATACAGGACAATAATCCAGAAGAAGCTAAAAAGATTCTTGAAGATGCTGGATGGAAAGATAGTAATGGGGATGGCATTAGAGAGAAAAACGGAGTAAATGCAAGTTTCAAAGTTTACTACTCATCTAAGGATCAATCAAGACAAGCTTTAGCAACTGTTATTGCAGAACAGGCAAAAGATTTAGGAATCAACATTGAATTAACTGGTGCTGATTGGGATACAATATATAAAAATATGTACAGCCAAGGTTCAGTAATGCAACAATCATCCGACAACCCATATAAAACAGAATATCAACAATTCCATAGTAAAACAAACTTTAGTGAAGATGATTATATGAACCCTGGTGCTTATAACAATTCAGAGGTAGATAAATACTTAGAGGATGCATTAAGTCAAAACCCTGATCAAGCAAACAGTTACTGGTCAAAAGCTGCCTACATTAATAATAATAGTGGATTTGCTCCAAATGCAGATGCTCCATGGTTATGGGTAGCAGACTATGATTATTGTTATTTTGTTAAAAATACTGTAGATATGGGTACAGCACCTACTATGGGTCAAGATTATATGGCGAATATTGTTGATTGGAAACGTAAATAATTAAATTAATTTAATTAACTTCAATAATTGATAGTTAAATTAAAAATTTAATTATTTCTTCTTTTTTTTTAAAATTTTATAAATTTTTTCATAATTAGGAGGATAAATATTGAATAAACGAACTATAAAATTTATTCGAAATAAAACCATCCATTTTATTGTATTGATGATTGCAGTAGCAATATTTAGTTTTATATTATTAGATTTATCTCCTATAGACCCCGTTAATGCATATTTACAAAATGTTCCAGTTAGTAGCACTCAAAGAGCCGCATTAGAAAGTTATTGGGGCGTAGGACAGCCAATGTATGTTAAAGTTTGGAATTGGTTAATAAACTTATTGCAGGGAAATTTAGGAACCTCTTTAATTTATCGTATACCTGTTATTGATGTAATCCTTGAGAAATTCCAGGCATCTATTGTATTAATGTTTTTATCATGGCTTATTAGCGGTATATTCGGATTCCTACTTGGAGTAATTGCAGGTAAAAACAAGGATACATGGATAGATAAAATCATTAAAGTATATTGTTACATTTTACAGTCTGCACCATCATTTTGGATAGGTTTAGTGATTTTAATCATATTTGGTGTAGAATTAGGATGGTTCCCAATTGGACTTGGAACACCAATAGGAACCTTAAGTAATGATGTGAGTATTTGGGATTGGATATCAAGTTTAATATTACCAACATTAACATTAAGTCTTGTTGGAGTTGCATCCATAGCACTATACACAAGAAATGAATTGGTGAATATTCTTTCATCAGACTATATTCTTTTTGCAAAAGCAAGAGGAGAATCCGGATGGAAACTTATTGAAAGACAGGCATTAAGAAATATCTTACTTCCTGCATTAACATTACAATTCTTATCATTTAGTGAACTGTTTGGTGGAGCAGTTCTTGTAGAGCAAGTATTTTCCTATCCTGGAATCGGACAGACTGCAGTAGCGGCAGGACTTCAAAGTGATGTACCATTACTATTAGGTATAGTTTTAATTAGTGCAATATTTGTATTTGTAGGTAACTTAATTGCAGACATATTATATTACTTTGTTGATCCAAGAATTAAGGAGAATGATTACATTGAGAAGGAATAAAAATCAAAATGGACCATGGGTACTTTATCATGCAAACCTCAGAACTAAAACCCTTGTAATAATAATCATTGCTTCATTAATTCTAATTAGTGTATTTTTAAGCAATTTCCTAATTGACCCCAATAGTTTAACAACAGATTTTGCAAATATTAACCAAGCACCATCTTTCGAACATATATTCGGAACAGATTGGATGGGCAGAGATATGTTTACACGTACATTACTTGGATTAGGTCTAAGTATTGGAGTAGGAGCTTTTGCTGCATTAATAAGTACTGTTGTAGCAATTATATTAGGCATTTTATCCAGTGTCAATAAAGTTGCAGATGAGTTTGTAGCTGCAGTAATTGATTTATTCGGTTCAATTCCACATATTTTACTAATCATACTAATTTCAATTAGTTGTGGAGGAGGTTACTACGGTGTAATCATGGGTGTAGGTCTAACTCATTGGACCCCACTTGCAAGAGTATTAAGGGCAGAAATTAAACAGATAAAAACAATGGATTATATTAAATTGTCTGAGGAATTTGGAAAATCCAAATTATGGATTGCTAAAGAACATATTTTCCCTCTAATAATATCCCAGATTATTGTTGGAGTAATATTGATGTTCCCACATGCTATTATGCATGAGGCAAGTATTTCATTTTTAGGATTTGGACTACCACCACACCAACCTGCAATTGGTATTATCCTTGCAGAATCAATGAACTATTTAAGTACAGGAGCTTGGTGGTTAGCATTCTATCCAGGATTATCATTATTAATATTAGTATTATTATTTGATCTTATTGGTGAGAATGTGAACAAATTATTAAATCCCCAAAGTGCACAGACATAAGGAGATTGAATATGGAAAAATTATTAGAAGTAAGACATCTTTCAATATCATTTAACCAATATTTTAAAGGTTTAGAACAGAGAAAACTAAAGGTTTTATCTGACTTAAGTTTAGATATTTATGAAAATGAGATTTTAGCTGTTCTTGGAGCCAGCGGTTCTGGAAAAAGTTTACTTGCACATGCAATCCTTGGAATATTGCCTCCTAATGCCAATGTTAAAGGAGAGATGAAATATAAAGGTGAAAGCTTAACGCCCCAATTACAGGAGACAGTTAGAGGAAAGAGCCTATGTCTAATTCCACAATCAGTTAACTATCTAAATCCTTTGATGAGAGTTAAAGACCAAGCAGTTGGAAATATTGAAGATGAAAGTAAGAAAAAGGCCATTTATGAAAAACAGAGAAAAATCTTTGAAAATTATGGCTTAAAACCAGAAGTAGACGAGATGTATCCATTCCAACTTTCAGGAGGAATGGCAAGAAAAGTTCTCATATCCACTGCATTACTTAACAATCCAGACACCATAATTGCAGATGAACCAACACCAGGTCTTGATGAAAAATCTGTCAATGAAACCATTAATAACTTGATTGACTTAAAGGACAAGGGAACAGGTATTCTACTAATTACACATGACATTAATACTGCAATAAAAACTAGTGATAGAATAGCTATCATTTATCTCGGATATGTAATTGAGATAACCAGAACAGAGAACTTCAAAAACAATGGTGAAAACCTTATGCATCCCTATACCAAAGCATTATTTGACGCTTTACCTGAAACCAATTTCAAACTAACCAAAGGACATCAGCCATCATATATGCATATTCCGAAAGGATGCCCATATCAGGAAAATTGCAGTTTGAAAACTGAGGAATGTGTAAATGAAGTTCCAAAATTAAGGGAACTTAATGGTAATATGATAAGATGTAATCATCCACTAACAGGAGAGGAATAAAATGAATATCCTTAAAGCCGAAAATATCTCATTCGGATATATTGAAAAAAAACCAATTTTAAAAGGCCTTGATTTTGAAATGAATAATAGTGAGGTAGTAGGATTATTTGGTGATAGTGGTTCTGGAAAATCAACATTCTGCAAGATTTTAACAAGATTCATTCATGATTATTCCGGCAAGATTACAATTAATAATAATGAAATTGAAAGTGGATTTAATCCAGTTCAACTTATTTTCCAACATCCCGAGAAGGTTATGAATCCCAAATGGAAAATGAATAAAATTATTAGGGAATCCTGGAATCCGACAGATGACATCTTAGATGAATTTGGTATTAAAAAAGATTGGTTTGACAGATATCCTTCAGAACTATCTGGTGGAGAGCAACAAAGATTTAGCATACTTAGGGCATTAAATCCAAAAACACAATTTGTTATTGCAGATGAAATAACAACAATGTTAGATGCAGTAACACAAGTACAAATCTGGGAAAGCCTACTTAAAATAGCAAAAGAAAAACAGGTTGGAGTTCTAGTGGTAAGTCACGATTATAACTTACTTAATAGAATTACAGATAGAATTGTATATTTAGATAATATTAACAATATATAATTCTATTATACCTCTCTTTTTAAAATAATAGAATCAAAAATTTTGATTTTAATTAGTAAAAACTAATTCTACCTCAAATCATATAAAACTAATTAAAAAAAACAAAAATTAATAAATAAATAACTAATTCTACCACCAATCATATAAAACTAATTAAAAAAAATCTATAAATTTGCTTAATAAAAACTGTTTTTAATCCAATTAGTTAATCATTAGTCTATAAAAATAAGTTTTAAACTATCAAATTATAAATTTAGAAAAGAGATTATTTCAATACAAATAAAATTTCAATAGATAAAAGATAAAAAAAAAAGTAAAGAGTAATAATTAAAGATTAATTATCCTCATCAACTATCAAATCTACAAATTCAAAATTATTAGAATCAAATAAACCTTTGTCTGATAATTTAAGTGAAGGAAGTACTAGAAGTGCTAAAAAGGACATCGTCATAAATGGCGCTTTAAGTTCACAACCAAGAACCTTTAATATATTTTGAAGATTCTGCAACTTTAATGATACAGTTTCAACATTATCATTACACATTAAACCTGCTAAAGGTAATTCCAAGATTTCTTTAATATCTTTTTTCTGAGCGACTACAGCAAGTCCTCCCTGGTTTTCTCTAATAATATTAACTGCCTTAGCCATGTCTCTAGTATTGGTTCCAACCACAACTATATTATGAGAATCATGAGCTACGGAAGAGGCAAATGCACCATCCTTAATATTAAATCCCTTAACAAATCCATTTGCAACGGTATCCTGCCCATATCTATTTACAACAGCTATCTTTAAAATATCCCTATCCACATTTTCCTGAACAACATGATCTTTTACATCCAATTCTTTGATTGTTTGGTCTGTAATTAAGGAACCGTCTAAAACCTTAATTACACGTGCCTTAACTGTACCTTCCTCAAGTTCAACTTTTACATCAAAATCCTCTGGTGATTTTTCGGATAATCTAAAGGTATCTTCAAGTTTAGCTGGAGGTGCATTAAATAAAACATGCCCATTATCATATACACATTCCCCTCCGACAAATGTTTTTAAAACATTGAAATTCTTAAAATTATCAATCAAAACAAAGTTTGCTCTTTTTCCAATTGAAATTGATCCCACATCCAGATTATAATGTTTTGCAGGATTTATTGTAACCATCTTAATGGCCTCAATTGGGAAGACATCCAAATCAATGAGTCTTTTTACAAGTAAGTTTAAGTGACCTTTTTCCAAATCAACGGGATTTTTATCGTCAGATACAAGGAAATCGAATATCGGATTTTTAATAAGGATATTGAAATCGGAATGGGATAGGTTAGAACCTTCTTCGGTATTGGCCCAGAAGATTTTTCTATCGTTTAGATTTAAGATATCGTCAAAATTTTTAGCAGATGATCCCTCACGGACCATTACCTTCATGCCTAATTTCTTTTTTTCAATAGCTTCATCAAAACTTGAAGATTCATGGTCAGTAGATATACCTGCACCAATATAAGTTTTTAAATCTTCACCTGAAAGAAGTGGAGCATGACCATCCACTGGTTTATTTAGTTTCTTGGCATATTCAATCTTCTTAAATACCTCTTCATCACCTGCAAGTACACCTGGAAAGTTCATCATCTCCCCGAGTGATACCACATCATCAAATCTTAAAACCATTTTAACTATTTCACTATCAAGAACCGCACCGGAGGTTTCAAAGTTGGTTGCCGGCACACAGCTTGGTGCAGCATAGAAAAAGTCAAAAGGGACCGTGTATCCATTTTCAATCATGAAATTGATTCCTTTAACACCTAGAACATTAGCAATTTCATGATCGTCAGCTATAACTGAGGTAGTACCATGACGTATACAAGCCTTTGCAAAATTTGCAGGTGTAAGCATTGAACTTTCAATGTGGATATGACTGTCAATAAATCCCGGAAGTAAGATACCCTCAAAATCCAAATCCACATCTGTAGGATCACTTGTAACAATCGGAATTACATCTTTAATATATCCATCTTCAATATATATCTCGGCAGGATACATATCATTAAATTCAACATCAACCATATTTGCAACTATAACCTTTTCCATAAAAATCACTTAAAAACTTGAGAGTAAACACATCTTAAATTAAAATAATTTATATTTAAAATTCATTAAATCGTTATAATCTAAAAATCTAGTTTAAAAATAAAACATTTAATTTGAATAATCTAAAGTTAATTATAATTATATTTTTATATTAAAAAAAGTTTATTACCTTATATTAAAATTAGTATGAAAGGACCTGTTTAGAAATTAGAACTATAAAATTAACAAGATTTGAATTAAAGTTTTTAATAAATTGTTTCAATTGAAAAATAGCTTTTAATTAGAAAATTTCTTTAAATAACTAAAAACTTAAATTTTTTGTAATATTTTGAGAATATAAGAAAAGTTATATGTTAAATCTAAAAAAAATAAAACTCAAATCTATTATAGACATTTAAGAATATAAGAAAAATTACATGCAAAAAAAAATTAAAATGAAAAAAAGTAGTAGTCAAAAATTGATATATTATTAACTAAATTAAGATTTAATCCTCATCGTCCTTGTGAAGTTCATCATATAAAACTGGTAGGAAAGCACCTACATCAGTTACAACACCAAGAACTTGAGCACTACCTCTATCTGCAAGTTTAGTTACAGTGGATGGATTGACATCAACACATACACTACTTACTCTGGAAGGTAACATATTACCTACAGCAATAGAATGTAACATGGTTGCAACCATGAATACCATATCTATTTTTTGTACATATTTACGCATCTCATTTTGTGCTTCTTGGCTATCGGTTATAACATCTGGAAGAGGTCCATCATCACGTATAGAACCTGCAAGTACATAAGGTACATCATTTTTAATAAGCTCATACATTATACCGCTTTTTAGGGTTCCATCTTCTACAGCTTCTTTAATAGAACCTGAACGATTGATTGTGTTAATAGCCCTCATATGATGAGAATGACCATTTGTAACAATTTCACCTGTTTCAACATCAATTCCTAATGAGGTACCATACAATGCTATTTCAATATCATGTGTTGCAAGTGCATTTCCCGCAAATAATACATCAATATAACCTTCTTTAATCAATTTTGCAACAACCTTATTAGCACCTGTATGGTCAATAGCAGGTCCACCTACAAATGCAATCTTTCCCCCGCGAGCTTTAACCTTCTTAACCTCATCTGCAATATCCTCAACAATACTCATTAAAGGTTTCTCAGATGAAACTTCACTGTTCATAAATTCAAAGTTGTTGGTTTTTCCTCTTGGTTTTTCAGGTGTAGAAACTTTAACACCTTCAATTCCAACAACAATTTTATCTCCCTTTTTAATTGCACCTAATGGTCTGCAGTATGCCTCTTCTTTTTCTTCATCGATTACAATTGCACAATCCATCTCAATATCCTTTACAACTAACCAGTTACCTTTATATAAGACGTGAGTTGTGTGGTGAGTAGTAGAATAAAATCTTTCCGGAAGAACATGATCAGCTGGTGACTCTTCTAAATTAACTTCTTCTATTCCTGCAATTGATACACCAATAGCTGAAAGTTCATCTAGAATTTGATTCAATTTTTCAATTGATTCTGCATATACAATTAGTTTAGCCCTGGATATATCGGTTTTATTTTTACCAACCTGAATATCTACAGTATCAAAATCTCCACCACGGTCCATAATTATATCAAATGTTTTAGGTAAAATATTTGAATCAATTATATGACCTGAAAGTTCTATTTCACGTTTAAACATTTTTATTCTCCTACATAATTTATTCAAAAATTAATTATAATGAAATTTTAGTTCTTTCATATATTTAAATATTTATAATATTAGGAAATTTTTAGTAATTTTATAAAAAAATAGTAGAAAAGCAAAATAAACTGAAATAAACTATAAGATCAAATAGATTTCTTAAAAACAGTTAAAAAAGTAATGATACATATTTGAATAAAAAATAAAAAAATCGAATTTTGTATTAATAAAAAGAGTTTTAGACATGGATAAAAAAAATATTTGAAAATATTTATCAACATACTGATGAAATTATACCTAAATGCTTACTCTCTTCCATCTACCAATACTTTTAATTCGCCACTTACAATATCAATTATTAACCCATGTATAGGTACCTCATCTGTAATCAATGGATGGTTTTTAATTGTGTCAACCGTTTTTATAACATTGGATTCCTCACCATCTATTGCGCCAATCCATTCCTTAATGTCAACCTTATCAATTTCCTCTTTGGAAATTCCCATCTCAAGCATTTTATTGATTATTTTCTCCTCATCTGCATGTGCCATTCCACAATTAGTATGGCCTATAACCATCACCTCCTCAGCCCCTAGGGAGTAAATGGCTGCTGCAATTGATCTGACTGCATCTTCACCAACAATGGTATTTCCTGCATTTTTAATGATCTTTGCATCTCCTCTTTCAATACCTAATGCTGGTTCTAAAAAGTTAACTAATCGTGTATCCATACATGTTAATATTGCTAATTTTTTCTTAGGAAGATGTCCCAATTCTTCACCTTCAAAGTTCTTAGTAAATTCCTCATTTGCCTTTAAAACTTCATCTATCATCATACTACCACTTCATAATATCCTAATATAATAGAGTTTTTTATTATATTTATTTTAATAATATTTAAATTTTTATGTTTTATTTTCAGAACTAAAATATATTTGTTATATGTTTAGATAATGATTCTTAAAATGTTTAAAAAATTTACAAAATAAATTGAAACTGTATTTTTATTTTTAAAAAAACAGACGAATTTTTAAAAACTTTTAACAATTATTGGATACTGAATATCATATTAAAAATAAGTTAATAATATTATAAAATATAAGTTAAGTCTTAAAAACTTCTACTTTTTCTCTTAATCATTTCATATTTCTAATTATTTCATTTACATAAAAAGTTAAATCAGGCTCCATATGTTCAATTATTTTAAGTTCAAATTATTGAAATGTTTTAATAATTCATATTTTTAATAATAGATTTTAACAATTTTCAAAGGAATGAAATTGATTTTAATCACTTACCCACAAACTCAAGAACTTGTTTAATTCTTCTATAAATAACCCTACAATATATTAAAATAGGATTAAATATTATATCGTTATCCATTTTAATATTTAACATAATATAATTTATAATATCCTATTTAAATTAATATTTTCAAAAATTCATAACCCAAAAAAAAATAAAACTTCAACAAACAAAATTGTATAAACTAATCGTCATAAATTTCAATTACTTCATAAATTCCATTTTTAATTGAATTATACAAAAAATATTCTTCATAACTTAAATTAGATGAATCATTTATATCATTATTTAACATGATTTTTTTAATAATTTTTCTTAACCTTATACCTACTTGCACATGAAGTTTTCTAATATCCTCAATTTCTTTCATCATGTTTTTATAATTGTTTTTAATATAATCATCATTAATGGTCTCACCAATAATATATAAATCATTTTCATCTTTAGGACCAATCATATTACCTTTTGCCCACAATCTTGTTGTTTGATAATTTCTTCCACCATTATTTGATTTATAGCGATTATAAAATTCTTTATAAGTAATACCCTCAGAATCAATATAACTTAATAATTGTCTTTTCCAATATTCTATAAATCTAGAATCTATTTCAGAATTTAAATCATAAATTTCAAGAATTAAATCAACTAAAGACTTTCTTTCATCATTTTCCAATATAACAATATAATCACCTTTTTTTAATAAACTTGGTGAAATTTCATTTCCTTTATCCATATTATCTTTTTTAAATGAAAAATAACTTTTATTTATTGGTAAATTCTTTATAACACATCTATCATTTTTAATATTTTTTAGATATAACTTAACAGTTTTAGAATCTAAATCATTAGAATAATCAACAAAGTTCAAATTACTTTTATTTTCACTTTCTAACCAATTATCATCATATTCTTTATAACTCTCATTATCCAAACTATCTATATATTTTTCATTCCTTTTATTAAAATCATTGAAAAATAAATCATTATTAGGCAAATTTATAAATTTATAAATTTCTGATAAATATGACATGTAAATTTTTTCTTCTCCAATTGGAGGATTACATACATTATTTATCTGTTTTTCAATGAGATTTTTTTGTTTACCCTCATAAGATAAAAAAATTATCTCATTATAAGGTTCATATAATTCAAATTCAAATTTTTGAGGTACTAAACCAGGAATAAGTAAGTTATAATCTGATTTATCAATATTTAATTTATTAATTAAATTTCTAAGATATACCGCTTTAACATCAATAATATTATTCTCAGATAACTGGTTATTAATAACATTTGCCTCTGTATCAAATAATGTACAAATAATTAATTTCAAATCTTTATTAAAATATTCTTTTTTATTTTTTGAAATTTCTAATAACTTATAATTTTTACCTATCCTCTCATAAGAAGATTCTTTCTCATTAAAACGTTTACATTTTGTAATTTCCTTAAAAATATTATTTAACTTTGAAATAACACCATTTAATAAAAATTGATTATATGCTTTTTCATACTTTAAATTATTATAAAATAAAGAATTAAATTCTGAAAATGTAAAGTATCTCCAATGATTATATTCATCAAGTGCCAAAAATTTAAAAAAATCCGGATTAACAGCTAAATTACAAAAAGAATATAATAAATACTTACTTTTAAAGAATAACTTTTTATTATACAAATCATTGATATTTACTTCATTCATACATTTCAAAATATCAGTAAAATATGAATCAATATTTCCAATTTTAATAAACTCATTAAATAGATGAATATTTTGTTTATTTTTAACAAGATATTTTTTATCTAAATTATATAAATTTGCTAAATCAATGAAATTATTTTTTTTAAATGAATCATAATATAATTTATTTTGATTAATTAATGCTTGATTATTATTTAAAATATTAAAATTAAAAGGAAGAACTAAACAATTTAATTCTTCTTTAATATAATTTAAATCATTTAAATCAATATCTGAAAAGTGTAATATAATATTTACATTTTTATCAACACTTTCTTTAATCCAATTTACAAAGTTTTCACAGGAATTTTTATAATTTAAATAAGTATTTGCATTTTCAAAAATAATATTTCCCAATTTTAAGTAAATTTTCTTATTATCTTCATTAAGCACCTTACTATGACAAACTATTTCATCAACATTATTTACAATTTTAGTCACATTAAATTCATTATTTATTAAAATTTTAGGTCCAAAATAAGTTTTCAATTTTTTTTTAAGTGAAAACATATTATTTTTTTTAAAAGAATTATTTGCACGTGGAAGATATAAATCTAATAACATTTTTTCTTTTTCTAAATAGAATATAGGAATATCATAAAATAAATAATCTCTACTTGTATATACTTTCTGATTTAACAAATAATAATTATGACTATGATTCTCTTTATAATTTTTAAAATTTATCCTTTTATCATTAGAAAATATCAAAGTACTTTTATTTTTTAATTTAGAATAAGTATATGCAAGTAATGGTATAACTCTTAAATTATGATCTGGAAAAATTATAATTAAATTTTTTTTACCAATTACATTAATATAAGTATTTAATAAGAATTTAGTTAAAGGACTAAGTGAATCATATAAATTATCAATATCTCGCCCGTTTTTGAATCTAGAAAATACCCCAATATTTTTTATATTATTTTTCCATTTATCCATAATATTAATCCCCTAATTAATATCTATACTCCAAAATCCAACGCAATATCTATCAGTTTTTCCTAAGAAAACATCCCTATCTAAAAAACCATTAAAAAACCCGCATACAAATTCAGGAAGATATAAACAAGAAAAACATGCTCCATTATCATCAAGACATGATGGATCAAATATACAATCTTTTATATCTAATTGCACATCCTGAAACCAATCAATCATAGAATTTTCAAAAACAAATGAAAAACCACCAATATTAATATTAGATGTTGAATATATTAAAAATGCCGCAGATTTAGGAAATAACAATTCACCACAGGAATCCACATCCAATCCTGTGTATAATGAAGATCTTCTAATCATAATATGTGAAAAAGTATGCAATAAAATTTTTAAATGAGAATATGCTTCACCATCTTTATCCAAATTCATAATAATATTTTTAGCTTCATCTTCATCCATAAATTGATTAAATTCATCACCATTTAAAAATTTATTTTTTATTAACCATTTAACAACTTCCACTTTATTTAAATCAAAAATTATTCCCTCAGTTTCAAATGGATAAGAATAAACTTTAAAAATGTCTTTATCTTTACTTTTCCAATGGGGTTCAAAATGATTTAAATAATTATCTTCTAAGGTAGAAACTCCCCTATTTGTACCGATAGAAGATGAGATTAAATGTATATCTGGAATATAAGTTATCTCAGAAATTTTTAAAATATTTTTTAATTTTTCAAATTCCCTTTTAAACGAATCATGAATTTCAATATATTCGGTAAATTTTTTATTTCCTTTATTATCTCCAAAATAATTTTTTAAAATCAAATAATCAGTTAATTCTGTAAATTCCTCATCAAAATAATTTTTTTTAATTTCAGTAATAGTATTTTCAATATTTGAAACAATTTGTGGAAGATTAGGTCCAATAATTCCCAAATCAATTGCTTTTTGAGGATTTTCCTTATGTGGTTCAAATGTTTTTAAAACAGTAGTGATATATTCTAAAATTCTCTCAGGATTATTAACATTATCATTAGAAGAAAATAAATAATTAAACTTACCTAAATAAGAACCTAACATGATAGAATCGACATTATCTTCCCATTCTAAATTTTGAACATCCACTATAGTTTTTACTACAGATCTAAAAATTGAATTTTGCATAACTGGCAATAACATTACTTTTGAAGATTTTTCATTAGAAATAGAATGATTCAAATTATAAATATCTTTATGATTACAAAATGAATAATATAAATCAATAAACTCCCCGCATTTTGTACATTTTACTTTCCAATATTTTTGATTTTCTGTATTTTTAATTAATTTTAAATATTTAGTTCCATGAGTTTCACATTTAGGATATATATTTTTAATTTGACCACAATGTGGACAAAATGTTACATAATTAAATTGTTTATATTTACCATTACAATTCTTGTTTCTACAATTCTTTACATCGAAATGTTTCCATTCATCAGTATTACTAAAAACCCTTAAATCTCCACATTTATCACAATAAAAGGTTCTAGGAAATACAGAATATTGTCCAGAAGTTCCTTTAAATTTATCTTCAACAAGAAAAAATTTATTTATTTCTAAATCTTTAATTTTTTCATCATTAATTCTAGAAAAACCTTCTAAATTATACCTATTAATCCTATTATTATACAAGGACTTAATTTCATTAAATAAAATTCTTTTAAGGCGTTTTTCATTTTTAATCTTTATGTTTAAATCATTATCATCCTTATTAATCCACTTAACCTGATTTGAAACTTTATTTCTTGTAAAAATACAATTATCAACATTATTAAATAATGCACTATAAGCAGAAAATGATATTTTATTATCCATATAATTCATTTAATTCCCCTTCCACTCTTTTCTAAAATTATAATCAGAACTATTTGGTTCTAAAACTATTGAATCTTGTATACCCCTCATTCCAAATTGAGTTTTATAATATTTATTATCACAATCTTTTAATGCATTTGGAAAAAAGCTATTAGATACTCCAGAATATCTTTCTAAATAATCAATACGCTCTTTAGTTTCCATATCAATTTTTTCACAGATATCTTCAGAACCTTTTATATCTGAATTAACTACATAAGCTTTAATAATAAAATTGATTATTAAATTTCTATTAGACTCAGTAGAAACAACCTCTCTAAAATCATCTAAATTATAAATAGGTTTCTCTAAAACATTAGATAAATAGTTCAGTATTGTAGCGCAAAATATTGACGTGAAAGTTTGTTTAAAACCTAAAGTAGCCCACCTAGATAAAGGTACCGCCTCAACTTTATCTGAAATAATATTATGATATTCTGTGAAATGTTGGAAAAAACTTAAATCTCTAGTTTTCTTAGAAGAAAATAATAAGAACACTATACCATAATTTTTACGTCCAACCCTACTTAATGATTGAATATATTCTGCAGTATTACGAGGCATACCTTCAAACACCATAATATTCCATTTATCAATATCTACTCCATGGGATACAATATTAGTTGCATTTACAGCAAAAATCTTTTTTTCATCATCATAATTATTTACCAAATCAATTGTTTCTTTAATATATTCTAAACTATTATCCCCAGTTAAAGGTCTTGTTTCAATTGGATAAAAACTATCTGATAAATTTAATTTTCTATCAGCAAAAGAATTTAAATTATGTACTTCTTCTTTTTTATTATGATATGTTAACAACATTTTATAATACGGTATAATCTCTTTTAATTTATTTATATCAAAATTATATTTAGTACTAAATTCTGAAATATTATTTTCAACAGACTTAATAAATTCAGAAATATATTTTAAAATAAAGCATATAATTTTAGTATTTTTAGAGTGAGTAGGTTTTAAACCAATAATATTCCTTTGATAAATTTCATTACCTGATTCATCACTTTTTTCATCAAAAAAGAAATTTACACCATTTTTATCTTTTAACTTTGGTGGAAAAATAAACGTATCTTTATTATACAAATGTTTTATTTGTGATTTTGCACCTGAAATAGTAGCAGTCATTGCAATATTTTTAAATGATTCACCACCAAATTCTTTATGTAATTCTTCAATCAATGTTTCAAAATGAGAATCAATAGTTCCAAAACCTTCTTTAATTAAATGCATCTCATCTTGTATAATTAAAGTAGGACCCGTGTTAAATGAAGGATTTAAAATATCTCCCTTCATATTACATATTTTATTCGGTTCTAATTTAAATTCACATTTATCATTTCTAGGGATAATACCATGTCCATCAGGACATTTATCAATTTTACCCCCAAGTAAATTTTTAAACCTCCTATTAGTGGAAACCCCTGAAAATTTATCAACGGTAGAAACAATAAATGTAGGCAACATCCTATAAATTTCGTCATCACTATAATATAATCTAAATTTTTCATTACATCTTTTACATTTATGTACTACAGTACCATTTTCATTATTTATATCTAAAACTACTTCACCACCACATAATGGACATATATTAATTATTTTTCCTTTAATTTCATTATTTCTCTTTTTAGCTTCAATTATATTTTCTCTAATTTTAAAATTATTCCTTGGAAATTCCTCATCCTGTGATCCTACAAAATAAGCTATAGAAAATGGATTTCCACCAATGTTCTCTTCGAATCTTATTTTTTCAGCAAAAATTACCAAATTAGCAATACGTTGTAATTGTTGAATGGATAACATCCTTAATGGAAATTTTGTAATAGCACTAACACCATATTTTTTACCTCTTAACCTATCATAAAACATTGTAAAAATTACTATTCCAAAATATGCCTCAGATTTACCCCCTCCAGTCATTACATGAAGTAAATCACAAATATTTCTTCTTTCAATATTAACAATATCATTAATTAAAATAGTAATAAATACAATTTGAAAAAGTCTCCAACTTTTATATTCCGAATTCTTAGATTTTAAAGCAAAAGTTTTATTCATTAATTTAAAAGCATAATTTGCATTAGGATTATTTTCAATAACATCAATTCCTTTTTCAAAATGTTGCATCATATATTTAAAATCGCGAATTTGATTAGAATTTTCTAAAGAGGATAAACAATTATTTAAATGTTTTTTCATTAAAACAAGAATTTTTTTTAATTCAGTGACATTATTTTCATTAATTAATCGTTCAAAACTAATATCAACATCAAATAATGAATTGATAGGTGCTATCTTTCTTTCATTAAAAGTAGCATAATGAAATGTTTCAATCATATTATTTTCATATTTTCCTTGACAATTTAATGTCCTCAAATAACTTTCATTAGTTTTAACTTGATTTTCAATAACATAATTATATTTAAAAGTCTTTATTTCATTATTATTTAATGAAATATTTAAAATAGGATTAAATATAGTTGTTTCATATATTTTAGAATTTTTAGAATGATTTTTTATAGTATTATTAACCAAACTTACTTCAATTATTTTTAAATGTTCATTATTTTGTACATAATCTTCATTATTAATAGAAATATCACAATCCCAATTTAACCTGGATGAATCATTATCTTTACTTTTTATAAAAATTAAATTATCATAGTCTTCTTTAGAATTCAAATCACTTTCAGTAACATATATTTCATTAAAAATTAAATTATTATTTTTTATAATTTTATCAATATACTTTTTGAAATCTAATTTGAATAAATTATTAAAATCAGAAGTAGTTATATTATCTAAAACTAAATCAGCACGTTTCCAAACTTTAGCAAGGGGAATTTTATTTTTATCATATTCTTTAAGTTTAGCAACAAATTTTTTTTCTTCATCAAAAGTGGGAAAAACTCTATAAAAAATAGAAATTTTAGGTTTTATAGTAATTGATGAATTTAAATCTTTTAATAAAAATTTAATACTCATAGAATTAGGTAATTTAATGTTATTATCTTTAATATTTTCATCTTCATATTTCTCAGGTAGTACTCCATGTAAATTTCCAATAAAAATATCATCCGAAGGTAAATCTGATAAGCTAATTCTTTTAAAAACATCATGTTTACCCAATAATTTATTAATAACATCTAAAACCAATAAATCTCCAAATTTCTTATTCTGAGAATATAACATACTATAATAACCCCTCAATATTATATTAAATTAAAAATACTTTATATTTATAACTATATAAATTATTTTATAAAAAGGAAATCACTAAACAGAAAAAACAAGGAAATTATAATAATATGATAATTTTATTATTTAAATTAAAATTATACCAACTAATAAAAATAAGTAAATATTAATAGTATAATCTATTAAAAATAGTATTATGTTGAATGAGAAAAATGATAAAAAGATTTTAACAATACAGGACATATCTTGTTACGGACAATGCTCAATAACAGTTGCACTACCAATCATATCTGCATTCGGAATCGAAACTGCAGTCCTTCCATCTGCGGTTCTATCTACACATACCTCAGGTTTTTCAGGATATACCTGCAGAGACTTAACAGAGGATCTTCCTGCTATTCGTGAACATTGGGAAAAAGAAGGAATATACTTTGATGCCATATATACTGGTTACATTGGCTCAATGGAACAATTGGAGTATATAAAAGAAATAATAGATTCAAGATTAAAGCCTGACGGACTTGTATTTGTTGATCCTGCCATGGCGGATAATGGAGAATTTTATCCTGCATTTAACCAGGAATTTGCTGATAAAATGAGTGAACTATGTAAGATAGGAGATTACATCCTTCCTAACACCACTGAGGCTTGTTATTTATTACATAAACCTTGGAAACCAGATTTCTCAAAAGAAGAAATCTTAGATATGGCAAATGAACTTTCCGACTTTACAAAGAAATATGTTATCTTAAAAGGAGATAACCACATAGAAAATAAATTGGGAACAATTGTTTTAGATAAAAATAGCCCTTCTTCTACAGAAATTGTATACAATGACAAGATAGATTACATTTCCCATGGAACCGGTGACGTTTTTGCCTCAGCATTTGTAGGATCATCACTTATCGGTAAATCACCATCCAAATCAGCGGAAATTGCAGGTGAATTTACTAAAAGGGCTATCGAGGAAACAGTTGGTGATCCAAACCATAGATATGGAGTAAAATTCGAAAAGGTAATTCCACATTTATATGATTTGTTATAATTTAATAGACGATAAAATCTATTAAATTTTTTTAAATTTTACTAATTATTAGATATTATTATTTAATTTTTAATTAATCAGCAGAAATTAAACAACATACCCATTTTCTTCTTTAAACATTATAGAACACTTTTTTAAATCCTTAACTAATAATCAAATTAATTAACAGATTATTTATTCTCCTTACTATCACTATAAGGGAACTTAACAATTTCATCATCAATATAACATATAGCAATATTGAAAATTTACTACTGAAAAATAAAAAAATAATTAATTAGAGACAATAAGTACTTAAACAAGGAATTAACCTATAAAAAAGTTAAATAAATAAAAAAAAAGTAGTTAATTAAGAAATTAACCTATAATAAACATGTAATTAAGGTAAGGATTGCAAGACCACCTTGCATTATAATAATTTTTGGATTACTTGTAAAGCCACCATACAATGCAACAAGAATAATATATGCCATTAAACAGATAAGTGCAACTTTACTTGTAAACACAAATACAGAAATTAAGATCAAAATTGCAAGTAAACCATTATACACACCCTGATTTTTAAAAAGTGTATTAACAGAATCTCTTTCTAATTCAGTTCTATCCATGCCAAAGACTTTGGAAGTTCTATCTGAGGAAGTCGCAAAAGTCTCCAAATACATTATAAATAAGAATTCAATGGCTACAAGTGTAGCTAATATTTCAGTTAATAGAAACATGATATCTCCTTTTTAATTAATACAAATTATAAAATATAAATAATTTACTTAACTCCTTAAAGATAAAAAGTCATAAATTATTTTAGCCGCATTAATGGCAGTTATATCACCTAGCCTATCAGATGCAACCTCCATAACATCAAAACCTAAAATATCTTTATCTTTTAAACATACCAGAATATCCTGGATATTTTCAGGTGAAAGTCCACAGGGTACAGGATTGCCCAAGGAAGGAGCATATGCAGGATCAAGTGCATCCATATCAATTGAGATATAAATCGGATTGTCAATAGCCTCCAGATAGTTAAGTAGATAAGTAAAGGATTTTCTTAGATCGTCTGCTTTAAAAGAGGTGATTTTATCCGAATGTTCATCTACAAATTCCTCTTCCTCCAATGATGAGGATCTTATTCCAATCTGAATAATCTCCTTTGGATTTAAATCAAATACCCTATGCATAATAGTTGCATGCGAATCCTTTTCGCCTTGATAATCATCAATAATGTCCCTATGTGCATCAACATGTACTATAATAATATCTGATAGATCATTTGATTCCTGATTGTTTGCTATTGCAGATAAGATTCCTTTAGTGGCACTATGTTCTCCACCAATAAGAATCGGCCTGATGTTATTATTAATTAAATCGGATACAACGTCCTCAAGTAAATCACATGTCTTTTTACAATTACCTGGAATCGCATTAAGGTCCCCAAAATCATAGAACACAGTATCCATCTCCTTGTTAAGAATAGTATTATAATATTCAAATGAATATGATGCTTCCCTTACAATAAGTGGACCATATCTTGAACCAACATGATAAGAAACAGTGCTGTCAAATGGAACCCCTATAATACCCCATAAATTATCATCATCCTGAGGAATATTATCAAAATCAACCTCTTCTTGTGAAAATGCAAATTTACAAGGTTCATGCATGCCAAATATCATTAAAACACCTTAAATTAAGTAAGATCAATTAAAAAATTAAAAAATAAGTAAAAAAAAAATGAATTATTTTTTATAATAAAAAATAATTAAAAAAGCCCTAAGTTTTAACTAGAACAATTCGAATCGAATCATTTAAATAGCCAAATATTAATGGATTTAAAATTGAACTAATTAATATTTACTAGTTAAAACATGTTAAAATTTTAAATTGAATAGATATTTAAACCAATAGATAAATTGAAAATATTAGATTAAATTGTTGGATATTTAAACTAATATCAAAAGTTGAAATTAATACATTAAAAATTATGGAATCTAGTAACTAGGTGCTGAACCTTTAGTTCTCATAATTTTCATGTTACCCATAGCTTCAATATATTCTACTTCAATACCTTCAACAATTTTATCAGCCAATTCTTCAGGTAATGGTAATTCTAAAGTATCGTAGTTTTCCATATCCATGATTTGTACAGTAGTACCTTGGATAGATAAAACTTGACCTACTCTTTTATCAATTATAGGAATATCAACTTTACTGTTTACAGGTTTGGTTAAAGTTCTTTTTTGACCGTCAAAAACACCGATAGCTTCTACTCTAGCTTTTGCAGCTCCATGTTTACCAGGTGAAGAGGTACTTAAACCTACAATTTTACAAGGTTCATCATCTAATACTACATATTTACCTACTTTTAAAGTTTTTACTTCTACAACTTTAGTTGCCATAAAAATTTCCTCCAAATAAAATTAAATAATTTTTCCTAATATTAATAGTTGATTTTAAAATAAAAGCATAATCTTTACAATAAAATCAGAAATAAGAATTAATTTATTAAAAATTAATCTTGACTATGAAATATAATATTATATTATTATATTAGATTTATTTTTATATAAATGTTAGTACAAAACAAAGAAAGTATTTAAATGGAACCTAAAAAATCAAAAATAGATGGCCACCTCACAGTTAAAAATCATAACATAAAGTCTTTAATTATATGTAAATAACTAAAAGAAAATTATAATTTATTTAGAAAAATAAAAAATAATAAATTTCATAAAGAATTCCTATAAAAAAAGGAATATAAAATTTTATTACTATAAAAAATCATATTATATTATATTTAAATAATGGATTTTCATATTGTATTCCATTGAATCATGAAAAAAATAAGGATGAGATAATGAAGGTTTCTATCGTATCAGGAAAAAGTGAAGGTCCAACACGTTTAAATGCATTTGATAATGCATTGACAGATGCTGGAATAGGGGATGTCAATTTAATAAAAGTGTCAAGTATGTTAGAGAAGAAAACATCCATTGTAAAATTACCTAAACTAAAGGCAGGTGCAATGGTGAATTGTGTTCTTTCTAATATAACTTCAAGCAATCCTGGAGAAACAATTACCGCCTGTGTAGCTGTTGCCATTGGAGATAATTTAGGTTGTGTAGTTGAGACAACAGGAGTTAATGTATCAAATCAGGAAAATAGAAAAGAAGCAGTGCAAATGGTAAAATATATGATGCGTAAAAGAAATGAGAAGATTAATCAGATGATTGTTGAGGATTCAACACATACTGTTGAGAACATTGGTTCTGTAGTAGCCTCAGTTGTATATCTTAATGATGATATTATTGAAAAGGATACAGAGGAATAAAAGTTTTATAATATAATTATTTATCAAATGAAGGGTTTACAATGAATTCAGAAGAAATAGAAAAGTTAAAGGAAATCTCACTTGCAATTATTGAAAATGTGGAAAATGCTGTAAAAAGTCATTTTGGAAAGGAGGAATCTGGAAGATTTGTAAAAATGGGGGCCGATGGAACACCTACTTCCCGTATTGATTTAGCTGCTGAGGATCAAGTAGTTTCATACCTTAAAAATCAGGATTTTATTTGCTACTTAATTAGTGAAGAAATCGGAGAGTTAAAATTAGGTCAGGGAATGATTAAAGAAGTTAACTTAACTAATGAATTACTTAAAGATAAAAAATCTGATGCGGAATATATCTTTTTATGTGATCCATTAGATGGAACCAGTAATGCTATTAAAAACATACCTTCATTTGGTATCTCCCTTGCAATAGCAACTGTTCCCGAAGGTAGACTTGCAACACTTGAGGATGTTGTCATAGGAACAACCAAAAACTTTGCAAATGGGGATATTTGCCAAGCTGTAAAAGGTCATGGCGCATTCTTAAATGGAGAGAAAATGAAACCATCAAGTGAAACCGACCTTGAGAAGATGTCACTTGGAGGATTTACAAAAAGTAATACAGTCTCAGCATCAAAATTAGTGGATACAGCAAGAAGAATGAGAGTTTTAGGTTCAGTTGTACTCGAGTTAGGTTATATTGCAAGTGGCCAATATGATGCATTCCTCGACTTAAGGGGCAGTAGAATTATTGATATTGCAGCAAGCCAGCTAATTGTAAAAGAATCTGGTGCTATTGTTACCAATAAGTATGGAGAAAAATTAGACAATAAATTAAGTATCTATGAGAAGGTAGTGATAGTCTGTGCAGGTAATGAGGAGCTCCATTCCAAAATAATTAAAATAATAAATAATGATGAGACCTTTGATATTAACTCTGTAGCAATCATATCACGTATAGACGATAATAAATCCATGTTGTTCTCTGTAAAAATCATGAATGAGTTGATGGATAGGGGAATCAATATAGTTATAGAAAGTACGTTAGCCAAGAAACTACAGAAACTCAAAAATAATCCGGAACTAATTGAAATTATTAAGGAAATTCAAGGAGAATCACCTAAAATTAAAGAATATTTGAAGGACATAAACTTCAATATAAACTTTAAGGGATTAGCTGAAAAGCTCGAAGATTTAAGAACAGATCTTGCAATAATTCTAGGTGGAGACGGAACATTACTTAGAACACAATCCCATCTTACAACCGAAATTCCAATATTCGGTATTAATTTAGGAACCGTGGGATTTTTAACAGAAATTGAAGTATCCGATACCTTTAATGCATTAAACCAAATATTAAAAGGGGATTACTATAAAGAAAGTAGAAGCCAACTTATTGTATCCCATGAAAACCATCAATATACAGCATTAAATGAAGTTGTAATAATGACAAATAAACCTGCCAAGATGTTACACTTTGAAATTTCCGTTGATGGAGAAATTGTGGAGGAATTAAGGGCAGACGGCCTTATAATTTCAACACCAAGTGGATCCACAGCATATTCCATGTCTGCAGGAGGACCTATCGTGGATCCTAAAGTTAAAGGATTTGTTATAGTTCCTATTTGCCCATACAAATTAGGAGTCAGACCGTTTGTGGTTTCCGACACAAGTGAAATACGTGTAAAATTAATAAAAAGGGGTAAAAGTGCTGTCTTTGTAATGGATGGTCAAATTACTGAGAAGGTAAATTATATGGAGGAGATAATATTTAAAAAATCTCCAAAAGATGTTACTTTCATTAGAACCAATAACAAATACTTCTATAGTAAGGTTAAGGATAAATTAAGTGAAGGCGGAATCAAATCTAATGACAACACGTAATTAGATTTACACCTTCTAATTTTTATTAATCATTAAAAAGTGAAAAAATGAATTATCTTGTAGTTGATATGACTCATGGAGGAGTTAAGATTGCAACTAAGCTTGCAAGTGAAAATAGTGAAAATAATGTCTATGGATATGACATTTATAGAACTTTAGATAAAGATGGAAGACGTGAACTTAAAGCAAATAATGTCCATCTAATTAAAAAAATTACAATATTAAAGGATATTGATGATCTTGTTGTGATTTCACCCATCCATTGTCCACTTCAAAAACAGGATTATATAAAATCAATTAATAGAAACATTAAATTTTACACTCATCATGAGGCCGTTAATTTAATTCTTAAAGATTGGAAGGGGAAAATGGATAAAAAACCTGTAATAGAAATTACAGGAGTCAAAGGAAAAACAACCACCTGTTTTATACTAAAAGAAATATTGGATAATTCTTTAGTCCTAAGTAGTCTTGGTGCATATCTATTTAAAGAGGATAAGGAGATTCTACTTAAGAAAAATATAAGTATAACCCCTGCCAATATCATTGAAACCATAGACATGGCAAGAAAGATTGCCCGACCCAAATGCAGTTTTGAAAATGACGGGAATAGCTCTAAAGAATATATCAATTATGACAATGCAATATTTGAATCCTCACTTGGAGCCTGTGGAATGGGAGACATTGGCATACTTACAAATATCATTGAAAACTACCCTATTGCCAAAGGTAAATCTAATGCCCAAATAGCTAAAAAACAGATATTTAACTGTAGGAAGGTTGTGATTGAAAAGAATACCCTAGAGGAGTTTTACCCGGAATTTAAAAACTCCGATAAAGTAATTAGCTTTGGTTTAAATAATGATTCAAATGTTAAAGCAAAGAATACCAAATATTCATTGGATGAGACTAGCTTTACAGTAGAATATGATTTAGACACGATAAATGATGAAAATATAAAAGGACAATTCAATGTTAAAAGTTTCGCACCTTCACCATACCATGTTTTAAATATTTTAGGAGGCATTACGGCATGTCTTGTATTAGACATGGACATTAAAAGAATACAAGAGGGTTTATTAAAGTTCAATGGAATACCTGGTAGAAGTTCCATTAAAAAAATCGGAAATTCCACCATTATCGAGGAGATCAATCCCGGAATAAATACCAAAGCAATTGAAAAATCTATCAATATGGTTAAAGACAATCCGTCATATAATATTATAATTGGTGGAAAATATGGCATTACATGTGAGGAGATTGATGAAGACAAACTTATAAAATTGTTAAGTTCTAAAATTAATGAAAACCCCTCACTTAAAATCACACTTTGTGATGAGTTAGGTAATTCTATCTATGGTAAAATCAATAATTTTAATGGAATCAACTATATTGAAAAACTTGATGATTCTATTAAGGAAAGCATAAATGAAGATAAGAATATATTATTAGTTTATAGGTCAAACTATAAACAAGTATTAAAAAGATAAAAATTTTGGTTAATTGTTTTAACCACGAATAAATAATTAAAGGAGATTTAAGATGAAAGTTGGAACTAGAGGAAGTCAATTAGCATTAACACAGACAAAACAAACCTGTCAATCCATTGCCAACATTACTGGTGAAAAAATTGAAGTTGACATTATTAAAACTAAAGGAGACAAGATTAAAGACTCCCAGCTTTATAATATGGATTCAAAAGGATTATTTACTAAAGAGCTAGACAAAGCCGTTCTTGAAGAAGAGGTTGACTTTGCAGTACATAGTCTTAAGGATGTTCCAACAGAACTTGATGAAGATCTTACAATAGCTGCAATCCCATTACGTGAAAAGGCCAATGATGTATTCATATCTAATAAAAACTGGGAAGATCTTGAAGAGGGTTCTAGTTTAGGTTCCAGTAGCCTTAGAAGAGAAGCATTCTGTAAATATCACGAAAAAGGATTTAAATTCAAACCATTAAGGGGAAATGTTGAAACAAGAATTAAGAAGGTACTTGACGGTGAAGTAGACGGAACTCTCATGGCCGAGGCAGGCCTTATAAGACTTGGACTTACCAAATACATCAAAACAGAATTTCCCGTAGATTACATTACTCCTGCAGCAGGTCAGGGAGCAGTTGCAGTCATCTCAAGAAAAGATTCAACTGAAGTAAATGAAACCCTTAAAAAAATAGATGACTATAACTCCAATAAGAGGGTTCTTGCTGAGAAAACCGTTCTTTACGAATTAGGTATTGGCTGTCAATGGCCACTTGGCTCATATGCAAAGATCAATAGTAAAAGCCAATTAGAACTCTATTCAATCCTACTAAATGAAGACGGTGAAATATTACATCAAACTACTCAAACTTCCTCATTACGCACAGCAAAAGAGTTAGGTGTAAAAGTAGGTAAAGAGTTATTAGAATATTTATAATAAAACTTTTCTTTTTTTAACTATTTTTAATCTTATCTTACAATAAAAATTACTTTTTAAAACACTACTTATTGTATAATTTTTTTTAAAAACCACACTCATCATAAAAAACTACTTTTAAAACTTGTTTTATTATAATAATACTTTTTAACTCCAATTATTATAAAAAACTAATATTAAAAACCCAATTCAGCATAAAAATTACTTTTAAAATTTATTTTATTATAACGATACTTTTTAAATTATACCAATATAAAAAATTACTTTTAAAAACCCAATTCAGCATAAAAATTACTTTTAAAATTTATTTTATTATAACGATACTTTTTAAATTATACCAATATAAAAAATTACTTTTAAAAACCCAATTCAGTATAAGAATTGCTTTTTAAACAATTTAAAATTAGATTAGATAAACACATGTAAAATATAAAAAATAGCTAAGTTTGAAAATAAAAAATCGATAAGAATTTAAAATAAATAAAAAAAATAGTTAAAAAAGATTAAAATTAATTTATCTTAATCTAGAAAGACTAATAATTGATTTAACAGGAACACCTAAAATGTCAGTTAAACCTGCCTTATCAATTAGAACTGTTATAGCAACTGGCTCTCCACCAAGATCCTGAACAGTATTTACAACTTCATTCATAGTTTTTCCACTAGTTATAACATCATCAACTATTACAACCCTTTTTCCATCAACAGATGCAAAATTAGTGCTGATAGTTCCACCAGCGCTTATGTCATCGTCATCAACCTTAGCTTTCTGTGGGTGGAAAACAGCTAATGAAGTTTCTAAACCCATTTCATATGAATAATAATCAGCCATGAAAGTTGCAAATGGAATACCACTAGCCGCAACACCTAAAATCACATCAGCTTCTCCTTCTTCAAGAGCCATGTCGCTTAATGCTGCAGATACATATTTAAGTCTAGTGGAACTACCTCCGAGACTGTTCCAATTTACTGCAAAGTCAACTGGCACTTCACTACTATGTTTTTCAGGAGTTTGAAGATTTAACCATCTTGCAGTATCAATTGATACATTTAATTCATCAGCAATTTCACCAGTAGTTAAACCACGTGCCCTAAGTTCATGAGCCTTCTCAATAAGTTCATCATTCATATAATCACCAATATTTAATCATCTTCTAATTCTTCAAGAGTAATTGGTTTTTTAGTTTTAGAAGATCTGTTTGCTGCAATAACCATCTTAAGAGCATTGAGACCATCTTCACCAGTAATGACAGGTTTTTTATTCTCAGTTACAGCATTTAAAAATGATCTTAATTCTTCCATCAATGGTTCCTTATGTTCAATTTGTATATCCTGAGCAAATTTACCACGTACATCAATACTTTGATCTATATAATCCACATTAATAATTCCATCAGTACCTGTAATGGAAATCTCTCTACGTTTATATGGAGTTAACCAGTTAACTTCCAACATACCGGTCATTCCACCAGCAAAGTTAACCATAATTTCAGCATGATCCTCATATTCACAGTTGTTTAAAATACTGCCCATTGAAGCATATACCCTTTTTACATCCTGGTTAAATAAATAGTACATTATATCTAAATCATGAATAGCTAAATCTATAGCCACACCCACATCTTTTATCCTAGGTGGATAAGGACCAACCCTTTTTGCAGAAGCTGAAACAATGTCTCCAATAACATCATTATCAATTAATTCCTTAGCTTTTTGAACAGCTGGATTAAATCTTTCTACATGACCAGTTCCTAAAATAACACCTTTTTTATGAGCTGCTTCAATCATTTCTTCTGCTTCTTCTAAAGTAAAAGCAATTGGTTTCTCTACAAGAACATGTTTACCATGTTCAATAGCTGACATTACAACATCATGATGATGAGTAGTAGGAACACAAACACTTACCACTTCAATCTCAGGGTCTTCTAATAAATCATTATAATCAGTATAAGCCTTAGCATCATATTTTTTACTTACTTTATCTAAAGTCATTTCACTTACATCTGATACTGCAATAAGATTTGCATTTTCTAATTTATAATAAACACGAGCATGGTTGTATCCCATTGCTCCGACACCTATAACTCCTACGTTAATGTCTTTCACATTATGCCTCCAAAACTTATAACTTATAATATTATTTAATTTTAAGATATTTAAATATATTTAATATTAGAAAGACAATATAAATAAAATTAATTAATTAGATTAAAATGGATATTTTCTAAAGATAGAACATGAAAACTCTTTAAATTAAAAAATCAACACTTAAAATTAAGATATTTAATTTGATTTAATCATTGAAAATTAAAAAAAAATAAGACACCACCAAGAAAAATGATTGAAAATTAACCATTCTACATATTTATTGAAAATATACCCTATCTTAATGAGATAATAAAAGAATATCCTCAATTTATCATTTAACCTTTTTTTAAGAAAAACCAATTTAAATTCTTGATTGAAAATTAAAAAAAAAATGTTTTAAAATTTTAAAAAATTTTCATAAAATAATTATAGAGTAATAAAAAAAATAGACAAATCCCTTTAAGAATCAGAATATCAAATAAAAATTAAGATTTCAATTTTAAAACCTGAATATTTTTTAATAGAAAACCGCCCCTTTCATAATTTATTTATTAAAACTACTAAAAGACATATGAAAATTAATAGATTTTTAATTGAACAAAATTATAAACAAACTTTATATACTATGACATATACACTATTAAATAGAAAAAAACTAACACAATTATTAAAGAATTAAAAATTTTTATATACAAATAATTTTTAAGAGGGATAGGATGAAAGAATATAAAGAATTTAAATTAAAAAATGGCGAAATAAAAGCTGTGGATATTAATATGTACAACAATATTAAAAAGGATTATACACAGAAAAACATGAAGAAGAACTTCTTATTCAAAAAATACAATGATAGTTACAATATTGACAAGTTTCTTTTCTCAGCAATCCTAAATGATATCTATAAACAGCACAACAATAAGAATCCAACCAAATACATCAACATCAATTGCATGTAAATATAAAACTACTTTAAAATCCTTATAATTTTTAATTAAAAATAATAATAAAGTTTTTAACTTTATTTAAAAACCATTTCATTTTAAAAACAATTAAAAAAAATATACTGCTTTTATTAATCAAACAATAATTGTTTTATGAAATAGCCTAAAATTAAAACATTAATTTTATAAAGTAAATATTATTAAAAGAAGCCTAAAAAACAACTGATTTTATAAATAGGGAAAAATAATTAAAAAAAAAATCTAAAAATCTACTAATTTTGCTAACCCTATAAAAACTATTAAAAAAAGTCTAAGAAATTAAAAAAATCTATTGATTTTACCAAGTTGATAAAAACCATTAAAAAATAGAAAAATTAAAAAAAAGAAGAATTAATTAATATGATATCTTAAAATAGCTGCAATCCCACCAAATGCACGGTATAACTGCATTCCCTCTTCGGTTTCTGTGGAGATTAATTCGACAGAAGTACCTACCTGTTCAGCCATTTCAACGAAGGTATCAACAAGATCCTCTCTTGATTCTTCTTTCATTTGTTCATTACAATTATCACATTTAAAATCAAGATCCGCTTTTTTACGAGGTGTTACCTCGGTTGACCATCCGCATTGAGGACAGGTCATTTTAACACGTTGCAACTTAAGTCCCTCGGATAAAAGAAGTGTATCCACCGCACCAATTTGGAGATTTCTTCTAACCTCTGCTTCACCATAACTTGCAAGACCTGATTTATCATTGATTAATTCTTTTAAAAATCTTTGGACAAGTTTCTTCTCTTTAATTACGTCTAATTCTTCTAAGACATCTGAAGATTTATCAATAACTTCACGGATACCGAATTCACCAGTATAGGAAGTATCTACAGTGGTGATAACCTTATCCTTGATTTCATATTGCATAAAGTCCCCTTCATAGAAATCAATTTTAGTATTACCAGGTCCACCTAAGATGACCCCTCTCAAATCATCTTTGATTGGTAAAAATGCATCGTTTACATGACGACCGATCCTTTTAAGGAATTCCCTTGCGGCATCTTCAATAACACGGTCAAACCTTCTCTGTGATTGACCACCTGCTTTATGCTTACCAGGCACACCACTAGTTAAATGTGCTACAATGTCAATACGCTTACCCTTTAAAGTTGCAATAGTAGCCTCTTTCCTATCAATTACAGCAATACCGTAAACATCCCTATCGGATACCATTTCTATTAGAGGATCTAGGAAAAATTGGCTATCACAAATATACCAGTAGGTGGTAATTTCCTCAGGTGGTTCAAAGGTATAAGTTTCCATTTTCTCAGTACCAGGTCCACCTCTAGGAATCATTCCTGTGAAAATAACCAGTCCGTTTTCTGGAGCCTGTTTATATAATTTTATTTTCTGAATAATAACCTCAATAGCTGACTGAACGTTTTTTCTGGTGGATTTACTTTTAATGTTAGAACTTTGTCCTAGTTCATCCCTCATCTGTTTAGCAACATCACTGATTTGTTTATCATGAGGTATGTAAACAGAAACTAACTCAGTTCCCCTACCTTTCTTTTCAGATAAGTTTTTAATCATTTTTTTAAATTCATATAATTCTTTTGAAGATATATCTTCCATAGTAATTCTCCGTAAAAAGTAAAAATAATAATAAATAATAATCAATAATCAAATTATCCAATTGGACAATCTAAAATATAAACTTATTTTAAAAAATGAAGTTTAATAGAAAAGAAACTATTTAAAAAAAATTAGTTTCCTTAAAAATATAATAATATACTATCTATTTTATCAACTTAATAAATATATGTATATCTAAAAATTTTAAGGAAATATAAAAATTAAATATTCAATTATTCCAAAAGAACACCGGTACCCTTTGCAACTATGTGGAAACTGTCACCAATTAACTCTCCAACAATATTATACTCGATTTCCAAATCAAGTACACCATTTCCACCATGATCTTTAATTTCCTTAGCCAACTGTTTAAGGGCCTGATCTTTAGCCTCTTGAAATCTGATGAGTAAAAGATTCTCCTCGTTTTTAGTCTTAATCTCAAAAAATCTATTTTCATTAGGGATAATTACAGACCCCTCAAAAACACCGATATATTCCTTAACATTAACCTGCCATGGATGGGTTGTAGTCATAAACAACACACCTAAATCATTTATATCTGTCTCTTCCAGATTAGTTGCAAAATTGTCAACTGTAAGTGCAGCCCTTTTAGGTACAAATTCCCTGCCTATCAGTTTATAAAATATAGGCACTATTGTATAATACAGCTTGTCCGTCCACTGTTTAAAGAATCCGAATAGATATGAAACAGATCCAATAACCACTACCAAAAAGAAATAATTAATCAATGTCGGAAATGCAGCCTGTAAAATTACTATTATTGCTCCAACGGTAATTCCATTAACCCCAAGTGTTGGATTTGCAAGTATAAATCCATGGATAACGGTTACAAAAAATAGAAGATATGCACTAATAGCACCAGTGGTCTCATCCATTAACTTAATAGAAAGATAAGTCTCAGCATATCCCGCAAATAATGGAGCAAAAACAAATGCCAGATTCCAACCAAAGATATCAATATGGAATCTAAAACTAAGTGCATAAGTTAAACAGCCAATAAAGGTTCCAAATACAATTGAAATAACTGCCTTTCCAATCTCTTCAGGATCCTTATTATTTTTATTTAATTTATCTATTAAGCTCATTAAAATTCACATAAAAATTAGATATAAGATATGGCAGTTCCATAAGCGGTTACAAGAATTGTATTACCCATAGTTCCACCAAGATTTGCATAATTGATTTTAAGACCAATTATTGCATTAGCTCCAAAGTCCAGAGCTTTATCTTCCATACTTTTTAAAGCAATCATTCTTGCTTTCTGGATTTCCTCTTCATACTTGGAGGTTCTACCACCTACAACATCACGTACACCAGAGAATAAATCCTTATATACATTAGCTCCAATTAAAGCCTCCCCGGTGACAATACCATAATATTGTTTGATCTGTTTACCCTCTAAGGTATTAGTTGATGAAAGAATCATAAAATCACAAATTTGAAGTTTTATAAAAAATTAAAAAAAATATTAAGTTTATTTAATTACAACAAAATATAACCAGACAATAATAAATACAACTAAAAGAATGTAGATTATTTTTTGATTTCTTTTCATTTGATTTTGTCTTTTGTTTAATACTGCCTCACAATCTGGTGAGCAAGCTTTTTCATTTAATGGAATTGGTGTTCCACAGACTGGACAATGTTTATGTGGTTCTACTGACATTTTATCACCCCTAATCAGATATTACCCTAGTACCAATAGTTTCCCCATTTACAATCTTAACTAAATTCTCGGGATCTTCACCATTAGCAATAACGGTTTCAAGTTTAGAACGTTTAATCATTTGAGCTGCAGTCATATCAAAGAATTCATAAGTACCTGCTTTTACATCTTTACCTTCAAGGAATTTTACAAGGTCAGATGCGTGAATCTCGCTGATTAATTTTGCATCCTCAAATTTATTAGGATCCTTATCATACATACCATCTACAGATGTTAAATTAATAAGTAAATCTGCATTAATATATTCTGCCAAAATAGCTGATACCGCATCAGTACTGTGTGCAGGTTCAGTACCTCCCATTACAATAATTTTACCAAATGCAGAATATTCCAAAGCCTCTTTAAAGTTTTCAGGAACTTTTTGATATGCACTATCACCTAATGCAGAAAGTAATAATTGAGCATTAATCCTGGTTACTTCAATTCCTATTGCATCACTTTGAGCCTCTCCACAACCTAACTCTCTTACAACACTAATATATTCTCTTGCAGGTTTTCCTCCACCTACGACAACAAATAATTCATGTTCTTTAGATAAATCCTTTAATATATCACTATAAATCTTAAACATCTTAGCATTATAATCATGTATTAAAATAGATCCTCCAATTGCAACGACTATTTTCATATATTCACCAAAAAAGAATTTTATAAAAAAAAATTAAATAAGTTTTATCTTAAATATTTATTTTTTTAATAATATTTAAATTTTATATTAGTTGTAAAAATAATTATACATTTATAAAAAGAGAATTTAAATCAAAGATTTAATCAGAAATTAAGGTTTTTAAGCTGTTTTCTACAGCACTATAAGTTAAGATTAAATTAGGAAAATTAAAGGAAAATTAAATAATATTAAATTATCCAAATTAAATTAATTCTATGATGATGTCTTTGGGAGTTACTATAATCCTCGTAATATTTCTCATAATCATAAGCTTCATTTGCAGCATCTTCATCAGCAGCATATTCTTCATATGTTGAATTTATAAGATTAACGAATTCATCCCTGGACATTTCTGATTCAGGAGTACTGCTAACTATATCCTTTATAGCTGGAGTTAAATTATTCCCATTGTAAGATAATAAATACATCTTATCCCCAGTATTAAAGAATATGCAAGTTACATTATGTTTAACAGAGTTTTTATAGGAATTAGTGACAAATGCATAATGTCCATCAATATCAGCATATTCATAAGAGTTTAAATTACTATAATATAACTCATCAATAAGGTTACTTCCGAGATTCCTTTTATCACCTAAAGATAAAATACCAAATTCAAATACATTTCCAATAACATAACTATTATTAGTTAAATTTCCAGATTGATATTGTTGAGGCAATGTAAAACTAACATTATCTACCTTAATTGTTTTTAAATTAGAACTATTGCTATCTGCACTATTTATAGCGGTACTTGCAAACAGTAAAAGAATAATTAATGATAATATTAATATTGAAAACTTCTTATTCATACCCTTTTATATAAGTTTAAAAATTATTATATTTTTCTATTAATCATTTTATCTAGAATAAAATTTTAAAATAAGAATTCAAAAAAGTGGAAATATATAAGTTAATTTTAAAAAAGTAGATTTAACCAAAAATTATTATAAAATATTTATAAAAGATATTAAGTTTAAATTGTAAACCACATCTATTCAACCCCTTCTCTTTTCATTTCTTCAACACTACGATATGGTGCTGCAAGTATACTGAAACCTGTATATTCACCACCACGAATAGCATCCTGGATTTCAGGATCAGTAACATCAACACTAACAAACCACGTTCCTTTAGGATAAGTGTTACCTAGAAAGTGAATTTCATCATCGGTAATGTAGGATTCCAAAATAGAACCAACACTCTGTAAAGTGTGTTGAACATCAATGAGGTTAACTTGCCTATTAAAGATTAATGAAACTTTCCTAATTGTTTCCTCATCCAAAACATCACCACCACCATCCGGTATGTCCGGAATCAGAACGGCACCTTTCAAAATCATAACTAAAAACAGACTCCCCCAACTTTAAAATTTTAATTATAGTTCTTTACCAAAAGTTTATACCTAATGAATTATAAAGATATGTTCATGGAAAAATTTAATAATAAAATTGAAAAACATTTGGAACTTTCAGAAATTGCAGATATGCTGAAAG
>Ga0256406_1001347_pt1 | contig 40102 bp, 41 predicted proteins | sample RumenRJG_03DNA_FD_185986 | JGI IMG/M metagenome (GOLD analysis project Ga0256406, IMG submission 185986) | Bovine rumen microbial communities from Lethbridge, Alberta, Canada - RJG_03 | ecosystem: Host-associated > Mammals > Digestive system > Stomach > Rumen | place: Canada: Alberta | collected... | reverse complement strand
CTATGCAAGACATATATATATTAGGTATAGAGAGCAGCTGCGATGACACGTCGGCTGCTGTCCTGCGCAACGGTGTGCTGCTGAGCAACGTCACCGCCTCACAGGAGGTGCACCGTGCCTACGGCGGTGTGGTGCCTGAGCTCGCCAGCCGTGCCCATCAGCAGAATGTGGTGCCGGTAGTGGATCAGGCTATCAAACGTGCAGGAATCACGAAGGAGCAGCTCTCCGCCGTGGCTTTCACGCGTGGTCCGGGACTGATGGGTTCACTGCTCGTCGGCGTGAGCTTCGCTAAAGGCTTTGCACGCAGTCTGGAGATTCCTCTCATTGACGTCAACCACCTGCAGGGTCATGTCATGGCTCATTTCATCAAGGAGAGCGACGACGACAACCACATGCCGCCTCTGCCGTTCATCTGCCTGCTCGTTTCGGGTGGCAACTCGCAGATCGTGAAGGTCAACGCCTACAACGACATGGAGGTGCTCGGTCAGACCATCGACGATGCTGCCGGCGAGGCTATCGACAAATGTTCAAAAGTGATGGGACTCGGCTATCCAGGCGGACCAATCATCGATAAGCTCGCACGTAAGGGCAACCCCTTGGCTTATAAGTTTGCAGAACCGCATATCCCTGGCTACGACTATTCGTTCTCGGGTCTGAAGACCTCTTTCCTCTATAATATGCGTAAGTGGGTGGCTGAAGATCCTGACTTCGTAGAGCATCACAAGGAAGACCTTGCAGCAAGTCTGGAGCACACCATCGTGGATATTCTGATGAAGAAACTACGGTTGGCTGTCAAGGATACAGGCATTAAGCATGTGGCAGTGGCAGGTGGTGTGTCAGCCAACAACGGTCTGCGCAACTCTTTCCGCGAACATGCTGCTAAATATGGCTGGACGATCTACATCCCAAAGTTCAGCTACACGACAGATAACGCAGCTATGATCGGTATCGTGGGCTATTACAAGTACCTCGACAAGGACTTCTGCTCCATCGATGCACCCGCTTTCTCAAAAGTAACATTCAAATAAAAGATATGGAATTAGAAACCAAAGTACTGAGCCATCGCATTCAGGAGGCACTTTATAATAACAATGAGACACTGGGCACAGCCGAGAGCTGCACAGGCGGACGTATCGCAGAGGCTATCATCGCCGTTCCTGGCGCCTCACAGTATTTCAAAGGCGGCATCGTAAGCTACACCAATGAGATCAAGGAGAAGCTCCTCAATGTCTCTCACGAAGTGCTGGAAGAGCAGACTGCTGTCTGCGAGGAAGTAGCCAAGGAGATGGTCATCGGGGCATGCAATACTCTGAATGTCGACTATGCGATCTCTGCTACTGGCGTGGCTGGCCCAACAGGTGGTACACCGGAGATTCCCGTGGGAACGATCTGGCTCGGCTATGGCTCCAAAGACGACGTGCGCACGTTCAAACTCACCGAAGATTTCGGACGTGACATCAACCTCGCCATTGCTACAAACAAAGCGCTGCATCTCTTCATCGACTACATCAACGAGAAGCATAATCAGTAAAAAAGCTTAAATATTAATATTTTAGCTCGCTTTGCTTTGTGTTTCACGAGATATTTTGTAATTTTGCAATCTGTTTGGAATAAGTAGTTAAAATCGCATCAAAAACAAAGAATAGCAATGTCTAAGATTTGTCAGATAACAGGCAAGAAGGCACAGATAGGTTGCAATGTGTCTCACTCAAAGCACCACACAAAGCGCAGCTTTGACGTTAACCTCTTCAGCAAGAAGTTCTTCTATGTAGAGGAGAATTGCTGGATTTCCCTGAAGGTCAGCGCCGCTGGTCTTCGTCTTATCAATAAAGTCGGTCTGGACGCAGCTCTTAAGCAAGCCGTTGCTAAGGGTTACTGCGACTGGAAGGACATTAAAGTAATAGGAGACTAATAACGATGGCAAAGAAAGGTAAGGGCAATAGAGTACAGGTGATCCTCGAGTGCACAGAGATGAAGAACTCGGGTCTGCCCGGCACAAGCCGCTACGTCACCACAAAGAATCGTAAGAATACTCCTGAGCGTCTCGAGCTCATGAAGTACAACCCCATCCTGAAAAAGATGACGCTCCACAAGGAGATCAAGTAATCTGAACTCAGGTCATAAACATTTTAATCAGTTATAGACTATGGCAAAGAAAGCTGTCGCTACCCTTCACGAAGGTAGCACTGATGGCCGCGCTTATTCAAAGGTCATCAAGATGGTGAAGAGCCCCAAGACTGGTGCTTACGTGTTCGAGGAGCAGATGGTTCCCAACGAGGCAGTTAAGGACTTCTTCAAATAAGAGATAATCATATTATCATCATATCAAAAACGGCGTATCAAGCAATTGATACGCCGTTTTTTATTTTCTGCAGGATGGCACTAATGCCCTCAAAGATGGCTAACACGGTTAGCCCTGGGCAAGAAGCAGCACCTCGGAGAGGTGCCACTAAGTTAACAGGTAAGGAGCGCAGCGACGCAACCTGGGGTTGAGGATCGTACAGTTTAACTTAACCGGTCGGCCTCGAAGAGGGCGAACCTTCTCCATATCCAATTTGGCATCAACCTCCAAAGAAACGTCAGCATCCTCCATCTCCAGTCGATGACCACGACATGCTTTTGCGCATAGATTGCTGCAACGATCTTTCGAGCTACCTTCAACGGATCAAGCACCATTGGATAATGCGTCCCATCATCGATCAACGCCGTACGCACAAATCCCGGACGGATATCCGTGAAATAGATATCCAACCCACGTGTCCTCGCTTGCTGCTCCAAGGCCTGCAAATAGACGTTTTCGAAGGCTTTCGCCGCACTGTAAGCCGGAGCCGGCCCCAAGCCTTTAGTGCCGGCTATAGACGAGATGACGGCTATCTGACCATGTCCTACAGAAGCGAAATAGCGATAGACCTCACCCACCATACGAGCGAAGCCCATGCCATTGACAGCCACCGTACGAAGTTCCTTCTGCTTCTCGAGTTCATGGTTCTGCCAACCCACTCCAGCAGCATGGAAATAGAGATCGATGCCGCCCATCTCATCGATAAGCTGGCGCAAGATGACGTCAGCATCATCTGCGGTGACATCAATCTCACGGACGATCGCATGCCCCATAGATCTCCCCTCTGAAGGACGGTCTTCTATCGCTTCCGAAGAATGGTCTTCAACTATGTATTCCGTAGCTAACGATTCCAACAGAGCACCACGACGAGCCACGAGGCCAACCGTCCAACCATCGTTCAACAACAAGCGCGCGACCTCTCTTCCCATTCCCGAGGAAGCACCTACGACAATCGCCTTGCAACCAGAGAACTTACTCATACCTACTTAACCACGCCAATGATCTCCTGCACGCTCTTGCACCCATGACGCTCAAGCCACGAAGCGATACCGTTCTTCACCTTGATTGTCACCTGAGGATCAATGAAGTTGGCTGTACCTATCTCTATAGCCGTAGAACCAGCCATAAAGAACTCGATAGCATCCTCAGCGGTCATGATTCCACCCAATCCTACAACGGGGATGTTCACGGCTTTGTAAACGTCGTGAACCATTCGCACAGCCACAGGCTTCACAGCAGGGCCACTGAGTCCACCCGTACCGATGGAGAGTTTCGGACAACGATGCTCGATGTCAATAGCCATTCCCATGAGGGTATTGATGAGTGAAACAGCATCTGCACCCTCTGCCTCACATGCGCGTGCGATATCTGCAATGTTCGTAACATTCGGCGAAAGCTTCACGATAAGTGTCTTGTGATAGGCTTTACGAACGGCCTTCACAACGCTTGCTGCACCCTCGCACGACACGCCAAAAGCCATACCTCCATGCTTCACGTTAGGACAAGAGATGTTCAATTCGATAGCAGGAATCTTCTCCAATGCATCAATTCTCGCTGCACATTCAGCATAGTTTTCGGGTGAGTTTCCACTCACATTAACGATGAAATTGGTGTCGATATCTTGTAGTTTTGGATAGATATTATTGCAGAAATAGTTCACTCCTTTATTCTGCAAACCGACACAATTGAGCATGCCAGAAGCTGTCTCTGCCATGCGTGGATAGTCGTTTCCTTCACGCTTTTCAAGCGTCGTTCCCTTGACAATAACACCACCTAACTCCTCCAGGGGTACGAGGTCCTGGAACTCTAAACCGTAGCCAAACGTACCACTCGCCGTCAAAACAGGGTTACGAAGGGAAAGATTTTTTATTTTTACACTTAAGTCAACCATATCCTATCAGTTTTCTTTACAATACTTGTATAACAAGCTACCTATAAGAACCATCTTGATGGCTCATCCTATTATTACCACAGGAGCTTATTGATATTGAACACGGGTCCATCCTGGCACACTCTGAGGTTGCCCTCCTTAGTCTTCTCCACGCAGCAGAGACAAGCGCCAAGACCACAAGCCATCATATTCTCAAGGGATGCCTCGCAAGCGATCTGTTTCTCACGCGCATAGCCTGCCACTGCCTTCATCATAGGCTTAGGCCCGCAGGTCTGAATGAGGTCGAACTGCTCTCGTTGAAGAATCGTATGATTAGTCACAAAACCTTTCTCACCCGCAGTATCATCTTCTGTGGTGATATAGACAGGTCCCACCTTTTTAAAGAGGTCCAATTCCAACAGATCCTTAGCTGAGCGTGCTCCCAAAAGGAAGGCTGGCTCAAGACCCGCATCTTTCAGTTTCTTGCCTTGCCAAAGCAATGGAGCGACACCAACACCACCTCCGACAAGCAACACCTTTTTTGCTCCTTTATAATTTTTATTAGAAGGCATCGTAAAGCCATTGCCAAGCGGCAGAAGGCAGTTGACGGTATCTCCCTCCTTCAACTGATACAACTGGCGGGTACCGTCACCAATAGCGGCCACAAGAAGCCAAAGTTCGTTACGCTTCAGGTCAACAAGGTTAATGGAAATAGGACGACGGAGAAAAGTTGAGGGCGAATGATCGATACGCACCTCAACGAACTGCCCCGGACACATCTCAGGCAGAGCATCATCGCTAGTCAATTTCAACAGAACATGATGATCCGTGAGATGTTCAGCCGAAGCCACACGTAAATCTAAACAGTATTTCTTCATGATTGTATTCCTTAAAACAACCCTTGAGAACCAAGGATCATTTCTATTAGACTTTCCAACCACAAAGATAATTTAATTATTGCAACGAGCCAAAAAACTATCCAACTTATTTATTCTTGGGCACAAATGACTCCCACGTTTGGTCATCATAAAATACTCTGATCTCCGTAATTTTCCGGGGATGAGTGTCAACTATTTTGATAATGTTTTTTTCTCCATTACGAGGCATTTGTACTCCTTGTCCACGCGGATTATCGAAAAGGGAAGGAGAGACCTGCACCGTCTTTCCATCTGCAGAGAGGACTCCTGATCCATCTACAGACGACAATCCAGAGCCGGAAGCATTACCTCCATTAGGCGCTTGAGAAGCTCCCGTTGAATTCTCAGCTGCTGCTTTCTCAGTCGTAGGATTCTTATACATGGGTCCTGTGCCATCGAAGAGCCATTCCATAGAGATGTCGGGGAATCGATTGTGAATAGCTTCATAATGCTTCAGGGTAGGTTGCGTCTTACCCCTCAACAGCAAACTAAGTGTACCAGGATTGATTCCTGTCTCGTTGGCAAACACAATATTGATCATGTGCTTGTCATCCATGATCTCCTTGATCCTGTCTTTCAAACCGTCGTTGTCCATGATTTCAGTCCTATTTTATCGCCTTATGGCACGTTGCTAATCTATTTGCAAAGTTAAACTAAATCTCGGACTCTTGCAAATTTATAAACAACAAATTTGAATTAGCAAATATAAATTTATAAATTTGAATTATTAAATATATAAATTCTAAATTCGTATTGAGATGTTTAGATTTAGAAACTTAAATAAGTGCCCAATATTACCAATAAAGTATTGTTATAGAGAAATTTACTAAGTATTTGGCTATAATTTAGATAGTCTTTCTATCAAATACTACTTTTGAGCAACTTTGCAGGTATGGTCTGCATATTTGATCCTATTATAATGTACTTCATATCTAAATAATTCTATAATCAATTGATTATTAGATATATATCTTTAAAGAATACCAATGTATATTTATGAATTGTGATTTATAAATAGAAATATTTAGATTTTAGGTTTACAATATGATAAAGCGCTATATCTATTTAGATTCACAATTTATTTTATTAACCTAAAGATTTATTTAGCAACAGATATATTTAGTATTTCAAAGTTTAGAAAATCCAATTATAATAGAACTTAATATTAAATATAAGGTCTCCGATTGTAGCAGTTTTTCCCGCGATTGCGTTCTTTCCGAACAAGCGGTCGAAAGGCTGAAAAGACGCGATTCTCAGAGGAGGTTTATCCGTATAACTACCCTATTTTCATAGATTTAGGCATAAAAAAAGCGTCCGTGAGGACGCTCAAAAGAGATAAAAATAAGCCTAAAAACGGGGAAAACCAGCCTGATTTTAGTGCAAAATGAAGAAGATCAACTCCTTCATCAGGTCGCCGGAAGACGTTGACGGGTTATCAAGACCCTTACTTTTCGCGTCAATCTCTCTCAATTTCTGCAGGATCTGGAGAGTCTTTTTTCCAGTGTAATTTCGTAGTCCTGTGAGGTAGTCTTTCACACCCCACACACTCTTCAGATCAAGATAGCTTGCCAGTGCATTTTGATCTGTGCGGTTCGGTGCATAGTAGGCGAGCATCAGATTCTGGAAGTAAGAGAAGAGCAAAGGAAGGAAACTGTAGAGCGAACCAGCCTTCGGATTATTGTCAAAGTATTTGATAATCCTATTTGCCTTCAAAACATTGCGATTGACGATGGCATCACGAAGCTCGAAAGAGTTATAGTCCTTGCTCACTCCGATGTTCTTCTCCACCATCTCCGGAGTGACTCGTCGGTCATTCTCCGGAAGTGAGATGACGAGCTTGTCAAGTTCAGAATAGAGCCGGTTAAGATCGGCGCCCACATTCTCAGCGATCATCGATGCACTCTTGTCATCGATGCTCACTTTCTTCGACTGAAGGTAAGAGCGGATGTGTCCAGGGAGTTGCCAGTCGCGAAGCTTCTTACTCTCAAACACCACTCCATTCTTCTCGACTGCTGAAACAAACTTAGAACGGCGATTGATCGTGCCATTCTTATAACAGATCACGAGGAGTGTCTTAGGCTGAGGTTTTTGCGCGTAGTGCTCCAGCTTGTCGAGAGAACGCAAGCCCTGAGCCTCCTTCACGATGATAACTCGGCGCGGAGCCATCATAGGGAACTGCATGGCAAGGTCTGCGATCTGCGAGGCAGACACATCAGCCCCAAAGACCACTGTCTGGTCAAAAGCCTGCTGATCGGCAGGCAGCACATTATTCTGTATGTAGTTGCTGATCCGGTCTATATAATACGACTCGTCTCCCATTAATATATATATAGGTGCAAAGTCGCCGTTTTTGAGGTCATGCATGATGCCGTCGAAAGTAGGCACCGCTTTTTTCTCTGCCATTGGCTTATTCTCTTCAATTTATTTATTATCTTTGCAAAGTTAATAAAATGATTCGATTAAACCTTCCATCATACGATATAAAATTGCGGGGCACCGAAGGTCATTACCAGGTTCTCGACCCGCTTCGCCGCCGTTGGGTCGCCCTGACGCCGGAAGAATGGGTGCGCCAGCATTTTATCCACTGGCTCACGGCTTCACTCGGCTACCCCGCTACCCTACTCGCCAATGAAGTTCCACTTCGTATCGGTACCAAAGACCTCAGGGCCGACAGCGTACTCTACGACCGCATGCTCAAGCCACGGATGATCATCGAGTTTAAAGCTCCACATATTCAGATCACCCAGAAAGTCTTCGATCAGATCACAGCATACAACCTTCAGTTGCATGCCCAATACCTCGTCGTTTCCAACGGTCTCAATCATTACTGCTGCAAGTTAGATAATAGTGGTAAAAAATATTTATTCTTAGATCACATGCCAAAATATGAAGAACTTTGACAAATATAAATAATTAATTACTCTCCAATAAACTTTCCTTTCGTTTTATTTTTGGGCCTAACAATTATTTCGTATCTTTGCAAAAGCGAATGAACGATTGATAGGTTGCACGCAATTGTACAAATACACAACAATGCAACTATTCAATTCACGTTGCACGCAATAAAGCAAAGAATATTGCACGCAATAAAGCAATAACAAATGCCCGTTTGCATGCAATTATCAGATCGCGATTGTACGCAATAAGGCAAATGAAATTGCACGCAATAAGACAAATGATATTGCACACAATAGAACAATATGCATTGCGTGCAGTGAAACAATAATAAATGCATGATTGCACGCAAAGACTCAATAAGATAATCGAGCAACAGCAAGATATATCTTGCATGATTGTACGCAATACCAAGAGATCGGTTGCACGCAATTATGCAAAAGAACAATAATACAAAAGAACAATAACGCAAAAAGACAACGATTCAATAAGACAATAATACAAAAAAAAAAAAAAAAAAAATACAATGGAAGAAAAGACGAAGAAACATCAGTTGAATGACGTACTCTCTGTGACCAACTTCAAGGGAGGCGTAGGAAAGACAACAACAGTACAGACGCTTGCAGCCTGCCTTCACAAGATGTATCCCCAGAAGCGCGTGATCGTGATGGATCTCGATCCGCAGTGCAATCTCTCGTTCCTCCTCGGCTGGAACGATCTCCGCAAAACGTTGCCGGAGTATGCACGCATGACCATCTACGATGCTATGACAAAGGTAGCAAAAGTCCCTGTCTATACATCTCCCTCTGGTATCTATTACGTACCAGGATCAGCTGAGATGCAGAATATAGATGTATCGCTCTTCGGTCAGAACATTCCTCGTCTCGTGCTCGCCAAATGTGTCATGCAGGGGTATTTCAACATGACCAATGGTGCCATCGATGAGAAAGAAGCCACAAGAAACGTATTCGAAGACTTCGACTTCATGCTCATCGACTGTCCACCGTCACTTTCACAAAGTACCTGCAACGCCATGGCAATGGCTACGACACTCCTCGTTCCTATTCAGATGGAAGGTCTGAGCGTGACCGGAGTAGGAAGTATCCTTGAGCAGGCTAAGCAGATCAAAAAGGAGCTGAACCCGAACCTCGAAAACATGCTGCTTCTCCCAACAATGGTCAACAGTCAGCTTGTCATCACCAATGAACTACAAGACTTCCTGGAGAACAACTTTGAAGACTCTCTCATCCCTACCCCAATCCATCGCTCCGTAAAAGTGGCAGAGGCACAGACGCGTATGACGGATGTCATCAACTATGCACCGACCTGCCGTGCAGCCGAGGATTACATGAAAGTAGCCGAGACCATCTTTGGAGAAGAATAAGCTAAACTCAATTAGAAAGGATTCCAACCAATGATGGTGGCCGCCACTATGGGCGGCCACTGCAAAGCAATAATGAGACACACTGCAAGACAATCAAAAGACACAAGATAAATATGAAGATAAAAAGAAACACAAATAGTCTGCAGAACCAGCTTGCAAAAATGCTACAAGCAGGCAAGGAAAACGTAGACAATTCTGCTGAGAGTGAGAAAGTTATAGAACAAAGCGCTAATGCACCATTGCACGCAAACACACAAGCAGACATTCAAGCAGCAGAACCGACTCCTGTTCAGACACCCGTACAGAATCCCGTACAAGAGCAGGTTCCTGAGCAACCCCAGGAGCCACAACCCGCACCCCAACAGACCGCTGCTCCAAGACGCTCAAGAGCTACAACGACTCGCTCAAGATCAAGAAAGACCGTTGATGATGGCCCCAAACTGAATGCGGCCCAGCGCCACGAGGTGCCAGACCGCAATGCTAAATATGCAGGAGAACCCATCAAGAGTGTCGGTTGTCGTATGCCCCAGTCACTCTACGCACGCATGCTTCAATATAAAGCACTCAACGACTCACAACTCAACCGCATCACGCTCAATGACATCATCATTGAGGCTGTAGATAAGTTCTTAGGAAAGTAACATCTCTCCAACAATACATTTGCAGTGGCCGCCCTTAGTGGCGGCCAACAACAGCAAAAGTAATCAAAAAAGCAATTACCTGAAATGGCTGGCCGCCACTAGGGGCGGCCACTGCAAAGCATTAGAATCGCACCATGCAAAGCATTACAAACGCACCAGTTTCTCAGCCTCTGCTCTTGCAGGCTTCCCCGTTTCCGTCATTGGGAGTTTATCTACAAAAACATATTTTTTGGGGACCCAATAAGGAGGCAAGACTTTTGTGCAAATGTTTCGCAATTCATCTTCTGAAACTATTGTATAGGAAGAGGAAGATGCCTCCAAGTCAGAAGGCTTTTTGCATAACAAAACAACTACTTCCCCAAACTTTCTATCCCGTGCTTTCGTGATCACAAAAGGCACATTCACATGTGGTTTCAGCAATCGTTCTACCTCTTCAATTTGTATCTTAATGCCTCCTGAATCTATGACATTATCTTTACGACCGATAATTCTAAACTGTTGTTTTCCAGTTAGCTTATCCTTCCGCATTTCCACACGGTCGTTTGTCTTCAATACTCCATCATGGACGAGGGGTGCATTGATAACGAGGCATCCATCTTCATCTTGGGAGACCTCCACGGTATCAAACGGAGTGTACCATTCGCTGGCTTCTGATCCATTGAGCCTACGCAATGCGATATGCGAGAGCGTCTCCGTCATGCCGTAGGTGCTCCAAACATTATTAGGGAACGAGCGGAGAGCAGCTGCCATCTCTTCGTCGATAGCCCCTCCTCCGATAATGAGGTGGCGAATCTTCATCAGCTTCTGCTTTTCCTCCGGCACCTGCAAGGAGTTATATACCTGTAGAGGCACCATAGCAGCAAATGTAGTGGGGTTAACGCTCGCCATGGGATGACCGCAAGGCGCGATACTAACAAGCCGTAATTTTCGCTCTATGGCCCTTACGACTACCATCTTTCCGGCAATATAATCGAGCGGCATGCAGAGCAGTGCCGAGTCGCCAGGCTTCAATCCAAGGAAGTCACAAGTGATACGTGCCGAGTTGAGCATTTTTTGTTTCTCTACCCACATCGGCTTCGGCTTACCTGTCGAGCCACTCGTATGGACAAGTACCGTGGGACTGTCATTGTTCCACTCCCTCAGAAATTCTTCGAGTACCATAACTTGTCTCCAATAATTTTCAGCGGGCGGTCGATATTATCCGAATAAAGCATTCCTGTACCTAATCCTTGCGGCATCGTGATATGCGGTCCATAAACCTCTGCACAGAAATGCGCAATGGCATTGAGTCCCACATTGCTCTCCAGGGCAGAAGTGATCCACGAACCTATTCCTCGCTCATTAGCCAGTCTGATCCACTCACGGCATCCCATCATTCCTCCGTGCAGACTCGGTTTCAACACGATATAAGCCGGATGGATTGTATCGAGCAGCCGCGCTTTCTGCTCCGGAAGGTTCACACCAATGAGCTCTTCGTCGAGAGCAATGGGCAACGGAGACTCTTTGCAGAGGAATGCCATCTCTTTCCACTGGTGCTGTTTGACAGGCTGTTCAATGGAATGAATGTCGTATCTAGCGAGCTTATTCAGCCGCTCCATAGCATTCTCAGGAGTGAACCCGCCATTGGCATCCACACGCAGTTCAATCTGTTCTTTGGAGAAATGCTCGCGGATATGCCGCACGAGCTCGAGCTCGCGTGAGAAGTCAATAGCACCAATCTTCAGTTTCACGCAATGGAAACCTTGCTGTAGTTTCTCTTCCAACCGGGCGTACATCTCCTCAAAAGATCCCATCCATACGAGCCCATTGATAGGAATACCCTCCTCACCACGAGCGAAAGGCGTATCCGACAATGCCGTAGAGCCATGAGCATCCACCTGTGCGAAAGCCGTCTCCAGGCCAAAGAGAATCGATGGATAAGGGCGAAGCATCTCATAGGGAATGCCACCCATCTGTTCCACAAGTTCACACGTCTTTCGCAATACCGCCTCATAGCGAGGCCAAGGCATGGCGTCGCAACTCAGGTCAGGCAGAATGGAGCACTCTCCCACTCCCTTGACGCCGTCTTTCTCAATCGTCACATAATAGGAGCGATGTGTGGTATAGACCCCACGCGAAGTTCCAGCAGGCTGTTTGAAGTGTAGTGTCTTAGAAGAAATATCTATCTTAATCATGATCTTCTGTTTTTCATATTAAGATAACGCTTAAATAAGATGTATATTATCTCTATTCCACAAAGAAAGTTCACTGTTCACAATTCACAGTTCACAATAAAGGTGCCATACATATATTCAACCCGCTAGAAAAAATTCAAACGAAATTTTATTTTAACTTTATTTATTATATATATAATATTATTATATTAATAATAATATAATTTTCTACTCTCTTCTTACTATTTTTCTCAAGAGTAATAGGTACGCTCACTCTTATTGTGAACTGTGAACTGTGAACGTGAACATTTTCCGTCGATCAAGAGAGAGAAGCGATTACACTCAAATTCAACCGCGATTACACTTAAATTCAACCGCGATTACAGTTATATCCCGACATGTATGTTACTAAGATCATAAAAGGGATGCACCGAAACCGATACATCCCTTCTTATATTATTGTCAACGAATAGTCCGTGAATGATTACTCGTCAAGAACCTTCAACTGATCTTTCACCTCATCGTTGACACGCTGAGCAAACTCTTCCATCTTCATCTGAGCCTGCTCGCCGCCGCCCTGCTTACGCATGGACACGAGACCATCAGCAGCCTCCTTCTCACCTACGACAAGCATATAAGGCACACGCTTGAGCTCGTTGTCGCGGATCTTACGACCGATCTTCTCATTACGGTCATCGATGTAAGCGCGGACATCCTTCGAGTCGAGATATTCCTGAACTTTCTTGGCATAGTCGTTGTACTTCTCAGAGATAGGCAGGATGGCGACCTGGTCAGGAGCAAGCCACAAGGGGAAGTGACCGGCTGTGTGCTCGATGAGCACGGCGGTGAAACGCTCGAGAGAGCCGAACGGTGCGCGGTGGATCATCACAGGGGTCTTCTTGGAGTTGTCCTCAGCAGTGTACTCCAGTTTGAAGCGCTCTGGGAGGTTATAGTCGACCTGGATCGTACCGAGCTGCCACTTACGGCCGATAGCATCTTTGACCATGAAGTCGAGCTTAGGACCATAGAAAGCGGCCTCGCCAAGCTCCTCGTGAGTATGGAGACCTTTCTCCTTACAAGCCTCGCGGATAGCGTTCTCGCTCTCCTCCCAAATCTCGTCAGAACCGATATACTTGTCGGTGTCTTTCGGGTCACGAAGAGATATCTGTGCATCGTAGTCGTTGAAGCCGAAGATCTTGAAGACCTTGAGGATGATGTCGATGATCGACTCGAACTCAGCCTTCACCTGGTCGGGACGTACGAAGATGTGGGCATCGTCCTGCGTGAACGTACGCACACGGGTCAGTCCGTGGAGCTCACCACTCTTCTCATAACGGAAGACGGTACCGAACTCAGCGATACGGAGCGGCAGATCTTTGTAGGAGCGGGGCTTGCGGGCATAGACCTCACAGTGGTGAGGGCAGTTCATCGGCTTAAGCATATACTCCTCATCAGGCTCCGGAGTATGGATCGGCTGGAATGAATCCTTGCCGTAGTGAGCATAGTGACCGGAAGTGACGTAGAGGTTCTTGGAACCGATACCCGGAGTGATGACCTCCTGATAGTGGTACGGCTTCAGCACGTGGCGCAGCACATCCTGCAGACGCAGACGGAGCTGTGTGCCTTTCGGCAGCCAGATGGGCAGGCCCTTACCGACACGCTCGGAGAACATGAAGAGTTCCATCTCCTTACCGATCTTACGGTGGTCGCGCCTCTTGGCTTCCTCGAGGAGGACGAGATACTCATCAAGCATCTTCTTCTTCGGGAACGTGACGCCATAGATACGGGTCATCTGCTCACGCTTGGCATCGCCACGCCAGAAAGCACCGGCAACACTCGTAATCTTGATGGCCTTGATAGCACCTGTCGACATGAGGTGCGGACCCTTACAAAGATCGGTGAAATTACCCTGGGTATATGTAGTGATGGTGCCATCCTCCAGATCCTGGGAGATGTGCTCTACCTTATACTGCTGACCCATAGCCTCAAACTCCTTGATGGCATCGGCCTTGGAGACCTCACGACGCACCACGGGTTCGTTCTTCTTGGCCAGTTCCTTCATCTTAGCCTCGATCTTCGGGAAGTCGTTCTCGGAGATAGCAGTGCCCTTCGGAGGCATGACATCGTAGAAGAAACCTGTCTCAATAGCGGGACCGAAGCCGAACTGGATACCGGGATAGAGTTCCTGCAGAGCCTCGGCAAGCAAGTGGGCCGAAGTGTGCCAGAAGGTTTTCTTACCCTGGTCGTCGTCGAACTTATAAAGTTCGATGGTGGCATCGTTGTTGATGGGGCGGTTAAGCTCTGTTGTCTCACCATTGATCCCGCAAGATACAACGTCGCGGGCGAGAGCCGGTGAGATGCTCTCTGCGATTTGAAGTCCTGTCACTCCGTTCTCGTATTCACGGACGGAACCGTCAGGAAATGTGATTTTAACCATGTTACAAATTAGTTTATCTAAATCACGTGCAAAAGTACTACTTATTTCTGTAATGCAAGCCTAATGGGCATTATTTTTTCCTTATTCTTTCTTCCTTCTTCTTTAGCGCAGCGTTTTCCTCTCCCATTTTCTTGCTCAGGGCATAGGCATCGTAGAGACCCAATTCTCCGGCACGACTGAGGTCGCTTTGAGCCGCCTTGAGGTCACCGGCATAGAACCGGGCAACAGCACGGTTGTAATAAGCCTGGGCCAGACGAGGATCGAGACTGATGGCGTGAGTATAGTCATCTATAGCACGTGAGTAGTTCTTCTCCGAAGCGAAAAGATTACCCCTATTATAATAGGTGTAAGCATTCTTGGGCTGGAATTGGATAGCCATAGCGAAGTCTCCTTCCACCTGTGAAAGCTTCATCGACGTCTTCGTACCTTTTGATGCCTCATAGTCGTTGAGCAACTGTTGACAGACAGCTCGCTCCCAATGCCCCATCGCTGAAGTGGTGTCCACGGAGAGATAGTCGTCGAGGTCAGAGAGCGCATCACTGTAGTTCTGTGCCTCGGCATAAGCCACGGCGCGTTGGAGCAGCAACGCAGCCCGTGCCTTGCGGTCTTTCTCCTCGTTGATGCCTGCCGTGAGACCATCAATGAGCTGGAAGATCTGCTTCGACTGTACATCCGTCAGGCGCTCATGTTTGGCATTACAGGTGAGATTAAGCTTGCGGAGCGGTTCCTCCTTCGTGTTGAATCGGTCGAGCTCCGTGTCGTAAGCCTGATAGCCCTCCACTGCATTAGCATAGGTGAAATAAGACAACTGATACATCGGAAGGAAGGCAATGTCCACCTCGCGATCCTGCACAGTGCCACGGATGCCACCCGAATAGGTGTGCTCCACCTTCGGCTTGTCCTCCACAACGACATCATTGTATTTGGAGATATCGATCTCGGAGCGCTTACGCACCTCACGAATCTTTGCTTTGCTCCACCGCTGCTGGATACCGAGATGCTTATTCATCTGTGCCTTGAAGATACGGAACTCATCAAGCTCAGCCTGGTTCGTCATGCCGAGTTTGCGGTAGCAGGCTGCACGCGCTGCAAGACCCGCCCAGAAGTTCGGGAACTGGTTGATAACCATCGTATAGTCGCGGATAGCGGCACGGAGGTTGCCGAGCTTATCGTTGAGCAAAGCCCGGTTGTAGACTGCCATGAAGTTGCGTGGCTCCATCTTCACGACGAAATCAAAATCTTTCAAGGCACGGTTGTCATCTCCGAGTTGCAGACGCAGCAAGCCACGGTTGTAATGAGCAAGGAAGTTCTTTGGATCAAGGTCGATAGCCATGTCGTAGTCGGCAAGTGCCCCACTAAGGTTATTGATATTCAACCGGGCGAGGGCACGGTTCACATAGTTGTTGACCACCTTCGGCCTCAGATGAATAGCCTTGCTCAGACAGTTGTCTGCTGTACGCCATTGCTTCCTGTTCAAAGCAATATAAGAGCGTGTGGTCCATGCATCGGCATTGTACGGATCGATGTCGAGACTGCGCGAGAGCCAATGGTCAGCCTGCGTAGTGTCTTTCTTCTCAAGATAAATCTCGGCTTTCAGCGAATAAGCAGTAGCTATCTGTGACCACCGCTTGATTATCGTATCAGCATCAAGAAGCGCATGGTCATAATCCTGTACGTTCATACGACAGATAGCGCGATTGACCCAGAAACTCGACACTGAAGGGTTGAGGTGAATGGCCCGGTCATAGTCGGAGATAGCATCCGCATATTTCTCCTGACGGATGCGTGAGATCGCGCGCAGATCAAAGATCTGTTCGATATAAGGATTAAGATCAATGGCCTTCGAAGCATCGCTCTCAGCGCCGATATAATCGTCGAGATAGAACTTTGCTACGGCACGGTCGTACCATGGCAGCCAGAGATAAGGCTTGAGGGCCAGAACCTTATTGAAATACTGGATGGAGAGCACGTAATCATCATAATGGAGTGCCACTTCACCGTTTGTGATGAGACGGTCAACGTTGTACTGTGCACTGGCCTTCATTACGGAAAACAGTGCCATAATAAAAATGATTATCCTGCTCTTCACCTTATCCCAATATTGAAAAAATGAAAAAATGGAAAGCCCAAATTATTTGTGGATGGGCTTCGTACGATAAGCGCAACGGAACTTACCCTGCGCCATTCCCTTAAGCTTGTTGCGGATCAATGATTTACGGAACGGGGAAATCTTATCGACATAGAGCACTCCTTCCAGATGATCAAACTCATGCTGCATTACACGAGCCTGATAGCTGTCCACCCATTCGTCGTGCGGCTGAAGATTCTCATCGAGCCATGTAGCATGGATACGCTTCGGGCGAGTGACATCCTCACTGAGTCCAGGAATAGAGAGACATCCCTCTTCCAACGACTCCTTGCCGGCTTTGTCATCAGCTTCGAGAATGTGTCCATTGATGAAGGCATGGCGGAAGCCCGCATACTGAGGAAAATCCTCTTTGAGCACATCAAGGTCGATCACCACCACGCGAATGCTTTTGCCTATCTGAGGAGCAGCGAGTCCTACACCGGATGAAGCATCAAGGGTCTCAAACATATCCTTGATAAGTTGCTGTAAGTCAGGATAATCAGTAGGAATATCCTGGGCCACTTTCCGGAGCACCGGCTGGCCGTATGTATAAATTGGTAATATCATCTTCTTGAATTCATGTAGTCTTGCAGAATAATCGTCGCACTGACCTCGTCTACAAGTCCTTTGTTCTCCCTCCTTGTTTTCTTCTTCACGCCTCCGTCGATGATGGCGCGATGAGCCAGTACAGACGTGAAACGCTCATCATAATAATCTATTGGCACCGTAGGACACGCCTTACGCCAGCGGTTGACAAAATTCTCCACACGCGCAAGGTTCTCTGATGGCTGACCGTTAGGTTGTGTCGGCTTGCCAATAACAATACATTCCACTTCCTCCTGCTTGATGTAGTTGAGGAGGAAGTCGAACAAATCTTTTGTATCTACAGTTGTCAGACCATTGGCAATAATCTGCAAGGGGTCAGTGACAGCCAACCCCGTGCGTTTCTTGCCAAAGTCGATAGATAGGATTCTTGACATTTATTTCTTATACAACAGCCAAGCATCGCTGTTCTTGTTGAACTTGCTGCCACGGATAGCGTCACGGCTCTGTACAGCCTGACTCTTTTCGTCGTAGGTACCAGATACTACGCGGTACATGTTGTTGCTCGAGTTGAACACGATCTGAGCATCATAGCCTCCTTGCTTGAGCAAGCCCTGGAAGCCCTCAGCGTTAGCCTTCAGGCCGAAGCTGCCAGCCACCACACTGAATTTCTTCAGACCTGTGCCACTGATGAGTGTCACATCCTCAGAGCGAACAGGTGTATTGTCTACATTGCTCACAGTGGTCTGATCAGCCTGCTTGGTTACCATAGGAGTGACGGTAGCCTGGTCTTGAGCGGGAGCCTGAGCTGTTTGCTGCTCTTCCTGAGCCTTAGCTTTCTCATAAGCCTTTTTGTAAGCACTCTCCTGAGATTTACAACTTGTGAAAGCGAGAGCCACACACAGAGCGGCACCCATTACCAAATATTTTTTCATCTTCGTTTTGAGATTATTATGTTATATTCTTTATCGCAAAAACCTTTTATGTGCGAAATTACAAAATAATCGCATAACAACTATTTCTCACACGCATAAAGTTTGTTAAACCAAGATTTTGTCGCCGTATTATTTCTATATTTCAAAATAATTCGTTAAGTTTGCAGCTACATACTTATACGATATTCATTCAAAAGAAAGGAATTTATTATGAAGACATTTGGTTACATTGCTACCTTTTTAGGTGGTGCCATCGCAGGCGCAGCCATTGGTCTGCTGCTTGCTCCGGAAAAGGGTTCAGACACACGCACAAAGATTGCCGACACGGTGGATGACTTCTGCAAGAAGCATGACATCAAGCTCAACCGCAATGATGCCGACGATCTCGTTGATGACATCAAAGAGGCTGTAGACGCTGACAAGGCGTAAGAAACACATTAATTTTGAACTGATGTTTTCCAACGATCAGAACATTGAGACCATCGGGCAGCTTGTGGATGTGCTGAAGCACTATGCTGGCCTTCAGAAAGAATACCTCAAGCTGGGCACCGTGGAGAAGACGGTAAGAATTCTTACTGCCATCGCCATGACAGCTATTCTCGGGCTGCTGCTGGTCTTCGTGTTGATTTTCCTCAGCTTTGCTGCAGTAAGCGCCTTGGCACCTTTTGTAGGGTACGTAGGGGCCTACGCCATCGTCGCAGGTGTCTATTTCGTTGTTTTTCTCTTATTCATCGCTTTCAGAAAGCAATGGATCGAGAAGCCGCTTGTACGGTTCCTCTCTGAATTGTTGCTCAGCTAAAGCTCATTAATAATAAGCAGTTAATAATAAGCAGATGAAAGAAAGTTATTCAACAACAACCGTCTATCATTCCATAGATGAGATACGCGCACGTAAAGCGTTGTTGCAGAAAGATATTAAGACTGACGAGGAGAAGATTGACGAAAAATGGCACTCGCTCTTCAAGAAGCCACAGGCACTCTCGAAGACAGCTACCCCTTCTCAGCGTATCGTGAGTATGGTAAACTCAGGCGCAGGTGTGCTCGACGGTCTGCTCCTCGTATGGAAACTCTATCGTAAATTTAAGAAATAACCGCTTGATATCCTATTTTCGGTTCTTTAAACCGATAATGTCAAACGGTTATCTCCATTCCATCATAAGGGAATAGGAAGCCCTCAGGCAACCGGCTGTTGGCTTCGTCGTATAGGCCTATATCATGCGTGACATGTATGAGATAAGTCTTTGTTGCACCTATTTTTTTTGAGAAAGCGATGGCATCGCTTACAAGCATGTGGCTATGGTGCGGCTTCTCCCACCGCAAGGCATTGACAACCAATGTCTCTACTCCCTGAAGATAAGGCAGTTCCTCATCTGCAATAGCTTTCATATCCGTGATATATGCAAAAGATCCAAAGCGATAGCCTAATATCTTCAACTTATCGTGCATAATCTCTATCGGTATCACTTCGATGTCCCCGATATGAAAAGGCTTATGCTTCTCTATCACGTTCATATTGAACTTTGGCACACCCGGATAAGGATGCTCGTCAAAGCAGTAAGGGAAATTGTGATAAACCGTGTCCACGGTGTGCTGATTGGCATAGATATTCAAGTCACCAAACGCATAGCAATAAGGCCGCAGATCATCAAGGCCTCCGGTATGGTCATAGTGCTCATGCGTCAGCAGCACACCATCAATCTTCTTAAACGGTACCCGAAGGAGCTGCATGCGGATGTCGGGTCCACAATCAATAAGGATCCGCGTCTTCTCCGACTCCAACAAGGCAGCTGTACGAAAGCGCTTATCTCGTGGATCTGTGCTTCTACACACCTCACACTGACAACCTATCACTGGCACGCCTGTAGAGGTTCCAGTACCTAAAAACGTCAGCTTCATATTTATATAATGTTGACCTCCGGTTTGATGTCCAAGCCAAACTTTTCCTTGACATCATGTTGCACGGCATGCATCAAGTTGACCACATCCTCGCCTTTGGCTCCACCATGGTTCACGAGAATCAAAGCCTGTTTCTCATACACGCCTGCCTTGCCCAATGAGCGACCCTTCCAGCCACATTGATCAATCATCCACCCAGCAGGAATCTTGTATTTCATCGTTCCGTCAGGCTGAGGCATCTCAAAATAGCGCAGATCCTCATGCGCAGCTTTAATGCGCTCAAAAGTCTCTGCATCCACAATGGGATTCATAAAGAAACTCCCAGCATTGCCAAGCACTGCAGGGTCTGGGAGTTTAGCCTCACGAATCTCAATGATCGTCTCACGCAGAAGTTCACCCGTCAGCTTATCTTCCGTTATTCCTTTAGCTTCCAACTGCTTGCGCACATTACCATAGTCGAGTTCCGGATGGAAACTGCGAGAGAGCTGATAAGTAACATAAAGAATGAGATATCTGTCCTTCCACTCATGCTTGAATTTGCTCTGACGATAGCTGTAATCGCAATCAGCAGCCTGGATAGTCACTACCCTACCCGTGCCTATCTCCACCGCTTCTATCTCCATCAGCACATCTTTTATCTCAGCACCATAAGCTCCGATGTTCTGCACGGCAGAGGCTCCGCACTCTCCTGGTATCAAGCTCAGATTCTCCAACCCGTGATAACCATGGCGCACAGCATAATCAACAACATCATCAAAGGTTGTTCCCGCCCAGCACTTCAGGCACGGCTCATTGCTGTCATGTTGCAAGACTACGGAGATATCGAAGCGCTTCGCGGGAGTCACAACTTTACCATGAAAATCTTGTGTGAGCAGAAGGTTGCTTCCTCCTCCCAAAAGAAGGAATGGCGCATGCAAACTTTTCGCTATGCTGACCGCATCGCGCTCATTCTCATAGACGATATACTCATCACACTTCTGATCAATATTAAAAGTGTTGTCGTGCAACAGCGAATAGTTCTTCTCTACCTGCATAGAAATGGATTTTATGCGTTGAACTTAATGAGCTTCCAATGGCGTCCTATCTTGCGGAACGACATCTCTATCTCTAAGGAGTTGGAAATGCCACGGATAACAAAGAGCTTGCGCTTCGACTCCGTGTATTTTTGACCATAGATGATATTGTAGATCTTATTTTTCGGAATGAGAGCCGGCTTAAAATCTGGCCACTGCTGCGGCATCATGATACCGTTGATATTCGCGAAGTCGTTGTTCGGATCAGGAGCCGAGAACTCGACTTCATCAGCCATAGATGCGACCTGGAAGGCAGAGTCGCGCGAAAAACGGTCATAAAACTTCAGGAAATCAGCATTCTCATTGGTATACATCGGCTTATAGTTCAATGACGTCATCATGAACTGACCATTGATACGGTTGAAAAGAAACTGCTGTACGAGTTTCTTACGGAAGAAGATCTTCTCTATCACCACATGATTGACCGATGTGTCCTTCACAAGATTCATCTGCCGTGGACTGTCGAAGATAAGCGTGTAATACTGCTGGCGCATGAAGAAATGCTCCATCTTCCATTCGTTCATCGGTATCTCTCGCTTCAGTTTACCGTTATAGTAAACCTTCAGCGGGAAGACTATACGCTTCTTTTGTAGTTTGCGGTTGGCGGCAAAGTTGAAAATAAAGTCGTCAAAAAGCTCATCGGCAGCCTTGGGCATTGGTGTCTCCTCAATGAGTGCTTCTGTAGAGTCCACGCCTGAAGTATCTTTCAAAACAGAGTCTGCAGCTGAATCAGCCACGGGCTTCGGCTTCTTGTCCGTGCAGCTCGTAGGAGCTACAAGCATCATTATAAGAAGCAACAGAATGGCTGAAAATAATACTTTTCTCATAACATACGAATTAACAAGCGCAAAATTACGCATAATTTTTAAGATACAATATCCTTTATGCGATAAAATTAGTAACTTTGCACACATCAAAGGCTATTAGGCCGTTTTTTAGATTCAGAATAAGAAAATCATATACAATCATGTTGTTAGACAAGATAGATGACCTTCTGAAAGAAGTGTCGCAGCTCTCTGCCAAGAATGCAGAAGACGTTGAGCAGCTCAGAATTAAATATCTGAGCAAGAAAGGTGAGATCAGCGAGCTCATGGATGAGTTCCGCACAGTTGCCAAAGACAAGAAAAAGGAGTTCGGTATCAAGATCAATGAACTCAAGAAGACTGCTACGGAGCGAATCAATCAGCTGCGTGAAGAAGTTGAGACAACAGAGACAGGTGAGGAGAGCATTGACCTTACACGCTCAGCATACCCCGTCAGCTTAGGCACACGTCATCCGCTGACCATCGTGCGCAACGAGATCATTGAGATCTTCCAGCGTATGGGCTTCACGCTCTTCCATGGTCCAGAGATTGACGATGACAAGCACGTCTTCACGATGCTCAACTTCGCTGCTGACCACCCGGCACGCGACATGCAGGATACGTTCTTCATCTCACAGAACCCTAACGACGTGACCAAGAATGTGCTGCTCCGCTCACACACCTCTGGCGACGAGGCTCACTACATGGAGACCCACGAGCCCCCTATCCGCGTGCTCTGCCCTGGACGCGTCTACCGCAACGAGGCTATCTCTGCACGTGCTCACTGCTTCTTCCATCAGGTAGAAGGTCTCTATGTGGACAAGGGTGTGAGCTTCACCGATCTCAAGCAGGTGCTCCTCACCTTCGCGCGTGAGATGTTCGGTCCAGAGACGAAGATCCGTTTGCGTCCGTCGTTCTTCCCCTTCACAGAGCCTAGCGCTGAGATGGATATTTCCTGCACGATCTGCGGTGGTAAGGGCTGCAACTTCTGTAAGCACACAGGATGGGTAGAGATCCTTGGTTGTGGCATGGTCGATCCGCATGATCTCGCAGCCTGCAACATTGATCCGGATGTCTATACAGGCTATGCTTTCGGTATGGGCGTAGAGCGTATCGCTAACCTTAAATATGGTGTCAACGATCTCCGTCTCTTCTCCGAGAATGATACGCGCTTCCTCGAAGAGTTCAAGAGTGCTTATTAATAAAAGGTGTTAAGTGATGGGTGTTGGGTGATAATGGTTTCCCATAAACTCAAGAACTCACTAACTCAAGAACTCATAAACTCACTAACTCAAGAACTCATAACCTCATAACCTCATAAGAGCGGTCTTCTTAGGCCGCTCTTTCTTTTTACCTTCACTTTCGTGCTATCTGCTGACGTTCGGCAAACTATCGTTCGGCGTTCGGCAAACTATCGTTCGGCGTTCGGCAAACAATAGTTCGGCGTTCGACAAACAATCGTTCGACGTTCGACAAACAATCGGCTGACGTTCGGCAGCAAAAGTCGCTAAGATGAAACTATACTCGCATTATTGAGCAACGATTTCGTCATAATATCGGCAACGAACAATCAATAGTGTTAAAAATACACACGAATTGATAAATATCAAGCGAAATATTTGTTTAGTTCAAATAAACAGTGTAATTTTACACCCATGAAAACAAACCTATAGATTAGTTAGGACTATGAGAAAACTTAGAACTAAACTTTTCGCAGCCGGCATGACTGTGGCTGCGCTCGCTGCTTGCGGATCGACAGCCGATACACAAATGACGGTTAGCGGTCTCAACCCCAAGGACTTCGACTCTACCGTGATGGGTAAGAAGACGGAGCTCATCACACTGAAGAACAACAACGGCATGGAGGTATGTCTCACCAACTACGGTGGTCGTGTGGTGTCCATCTGTGTACCGGATAAGAACGGAAAAGCAACAGACGTAGTGCTTGGCTACGACAACATTCATCAATATGCCGATACCCTCAACTCTCCTTCCGACTACGGCTCGAGCGTAGGTCGCTATGCCAACCGCATCAAGGATGCTAAGCTCGTTGTAGAAGGCAAAACTTATAATCTCCGCCCCAACGATAATGGCAACTGTCTGCATGGCGGTGGCAACACGGGCTGGCTGAATAAGGTATATGATGTTCAGTCGAAGACCGATTCTTCTGTCGTCTTTGCTATCACTTCTCCCGATGGCGACAATGGCTTCCCAGGTACTGTTAAAGCCACGGCAACCTATACCGTGAAGAGCAACAACACGCTTGATATCGTTTTCCAGGCTACGACCGACAAGGAGACTGTCGTCAACATGACAAACCACTCTTATTTCAATCTCAATGGTGATCCTTCAAAGAAAGGCGAAAATCAGATCGTGTATATCAACGCCGATAAGTTCACGCCAGCCGACAAATATTATATCCCTACGGGCGAGATCCGTTCAGTTGAAGGTACACCGATGGACTTCCGCAAACCGCACGCCTTGTCTGAGCATATCAACGACTTCTCCTATGACCAGATAAAAAATGCCACAGGTTACGACCATAACTGGGTGCTCAGCACTTTCAAGAATGGGAAGGGTGATGACAAGACAGTGGCAGCCAGCATGTATTCTCCAATCACTGGTATCATGCTTGAGGTCTACACCAACGAGCCTGGTCTGCAGGTTTATACCGGTAACTTCCAGGGTACAGGTATCGCATGTAAGCATGGCATCAAATATCCGAAGCACGTGAGTGTATGCTTCGAGAGTCAGAAGTTCCCCGACTCTCCTACGAAGATCACTAACCACACCCCGGGATGGGAGTATTCTAATCCTTATCTGAAGCCTGGACAGAAATATTACAGTCATCTGGCTTTCAAGTTTTCTGTGAAGAAATAATTTATTATCAATAAACTTTTAAACTTACGCTAAATAAAAATGAACTGGTCAACACATGAATTTATATGGCTCGACTGGGTGGTCTTTGCTCTTGGCATTGCCTGCGTCGTAGGAGCCGTATGGCACGCTCTTCTCAAAGCTAAACGCGAATCGAAGGAAGCTAACAGTGAGGAGTTTCTCTATGGTAAAGGTGAGCCCTGGTGGGTCATCGGTATGGCTATCTTTGCTGCAAATATCGGCTCCGAGCACCTTGTAGGTCTCGCAGGAACAGGTGCACAGAATGGTGTGGGTATGGCCCACTGGGAGATGCAGGGCTGGATGATCCTGATCCTCGGCTGGCTCTTCGTACCTTTCTATCAGTTGCTCAACAACAAGCTCGGACGTATCATCACAATGCCTGAGTTCCTCAAATACCGTTACACCAAACGCACGGGTACATGGCTCTCCGTCATCACCCTCGTGGCATACATCCTTACAAAGGTCTCTGTGACAGCATATACGGGTGGTATCTTCTTCGAATACCTCCTTGGCCTTCCGTTCTGGTACGGTGCCCTTGGACTTATCATCATTACCGCTATCTTCACGATTCTCGGTGGTATGAAAGGTGTCATGACACTGTCTGCCATTCAGACTCCTATCCTCATCATCGGTTCATTCCTCGTGCTCTTCCTTGGTCTCGCAACACTCGGCGGAGGCAGCATCACCCAGGGTTGGACAAACATGATGAACTACTGCTCACAGCTTCACGACGGTTACGGCACTACCCATATGTTCCACTGGGCTACGATCAACGCCTCTGGCCATCCCGATCCGCTCTATCATGAGTATCCAGGCTTTGTCGTGTTCCTCGGCGCTTCTATCATCGGCTTCTGGTACTGGTGCACCGACCAGCACATCGTTCAGCGAGTGCTTGGCCAGAAGAAAGGTGAGGACAACAGAGTGGTCATGCGCCGTGCACGTCGTGGTACGATCTGCGCCGGTTACTTCAAGATCCTCCCTGTGTTCATGTTCCTCATCCCGGGTATGGTAGCAGCAGCTCTTTCCGCTAAAGGCATGTTCCACATGGGTGACACCGATGGTGCCTACGCTTACATGGTGAAAGATATTCTTCCCGCAGGTGTCAAAGGACTCGTCACGGTAGGCTTTGTCTGCGCCCTCGTCACTTCGCTTGCAGCCTTCTTCAACTCCTGCGCTACCCTCTTCACAGAGGACTTCTACAAACCCCTCCGTCCAGGTAAGAGTGAGGCTCACTATATCTTCGCAGGCCGTGCGGCTACCGTAGCTATCGTAGTCATCGGTATCATCTGGATCCCGGTCATGATGAGTCTGGGTAAGCTCTATAGCTATCTGCAAGGCATCCAAAGCCTGCTCGCTCCTGCTATGGTTGCAACCTTCTTCCTCGGCATCTTCTTCAAGCGCATCACCCCGAAAGCCGGCGAATGGGGCCTTATCGTGGGCTTCCTCATCGGTATGCTTCGCCTGTTGACGAATGTGCTGACCGATACCGGCAATGCTCCTATGGATGGAGCCTTCTGGAACGCAACGACATGGTTCTGGCAGACCAACTGGCTCGTCTTCGAGTGCTGGCTCCTCGTATTCATCGTCGCTTTCATGTTCGTCGTCTCGATGTTCACACCGAAGCCCAGTGCTGAGCAGGTGGCAGCCATTACATTCACAGCCGACTACAAACGTCAGATCCGTGAGAGCTGGGATTGGAAAGATGTAGTAGGTTCCTTAGGTGTGCTCGCACTCTGCGGAGCTTTCTACTGGTACTTCTTCTAAATAGTTATGCAAAAATATTATAGTCAACATACTAAATTCTATGTCAGTGTAGACTGCATCGTCTTTGGCTTCGATGGCTCGCAGCTTGAGGTTCTCATCGGCAAACGTCAGATGGACCCGGGCCGCGGAGAGTGGTCACTCTATGGCGGCTTCCTTGGCGAGAAAGAAAGCCTTGATGATGCAGCCCACCGCACGCTGCTTGAACTGACAGGCCTCGACGAGATGTACATGCGGCAAGTCGGTGCCTTTGGTGAGGTTGACCGTGACCCGGGTGACCGAGTGGTGTCTATCGCCTACTGTGCGCTCATCAATGTTAAGGACTACGACGACTCTCTGAGAGAAAAGTACGGACTCGAATGGGTCACACTCGACAAACTCCCGGAGATGTTCTCCGATCACCGTATAATGATTCACAACGCTGTTATGCAGCTCCGCAGACGTATCTACAACAGACCTTTGAGCTTCAATCTCCTGCCGGAGATGTTCACACTCACACAGTTGCAGCATGTCTTTGAGGCTGTCTTGGGCGAGCCTATCGACAAGCGCAACTTCCGTAAACGTATCAAGCAAACAGATTTCGTGCAACAGACAGATATGATCGATCATACGACGTCACGTTCAGGAGCGATGCTCTATCGGTTCAACAAAGAGAAATATCAAGAAGATCAGAATTTTAAATTATAGGTGATAATATATTATGCTTGAAGAACTTAAAGCAAAGGTATGTAAGGCCAATCTCGACCTTGTAAAGCACAGACTCGTGCTCTTCACATGGGGTAATGTCTCAGGCATTGACCGTGAGAAAGGACTTGTAGTGATCAAGCCTTCCGGTGTCAGCTATGACACAATGAAACCTGAGGATATGGTCGTTGTAGACCTTAAGACAGGAAAAGTAGTAGAAGGAGATCTCAATCCTTCCTCCGATACACCGACGCATCTCGTCATCTATCGTAACTTCCCCGAAGTTGGCGGTGTGGTGCACACGCACTCTACCTACGCTACGGCATGGGCTCAGGCTGGCAAGGACATCCCGAACATCGGCACGACTCATGCCGACTACTTCCACGATGCCATTCCCTGCACCGACGACATGACGAAGGACATGATGGCTGAATACGAATACAACACAGGTGTAGTCATCATCAACCGGTTCAAGAAAGATCATATCAATCCCGTTCATACTCCGGGCGTACTGGTGAAGAACCACGGACCTTTCACATGGGGCAAAGATCCTGACGAAGCCGTCTATCACGCTGTGGTAGCTGAGCAGGTGGCAAAAATGGCCTTCATCTCTTTCTCTGTCAATCCGAACACAACGATGAACCCATTGCTCGTCGAGAAGCATTTCTCTCGCAAGCATGGTCCTAACGCTTACTACGGGCAGATAAAGAAACAAAACAAATAAACAGTATAAACTAGATAATAAACACTTAACAACAATGGAGTTCTGTGCGTTGCCGTTTACGGCAACGATAGGTAACGATAAGTCCTTTCGGCAACGCTCCGTGCTCCTCATAAAAACTAAAAGCTATGATTAAAGCATTTTCTAATTTCGAGATTTGGTGGGTAACAGGTGCACAGCTTCTTTACGGAGGCGATGCAGTGAAGCAGGTTGATGGTCATTCCAAGGAAATGGTGGAAGGTCTGAACAACTCCGGCCGTCTGCCTATCAAGGTGGTATATAAAGGTACAGCCAACAGCTCCAAGGAAGTGGCAGACGTCATGAACCGCGCTAACGTTGACGACAAGTGCGTAGGTGTCATCTGCTGGATGCATACCTTCTCTCCCGCTAAGATGTGGATCAAGGGTATGGAGATTCTCCGCAAGCCGCTGCTCCATTTCCACACACAATACAACGAGAAGATCCCGTATGAGACCATGGATATGGACTTCATGAATCTCAACCAGAGTGCTCATGGTGACCGTGAGTATGCTCATATCCTCTCTCGTCTGCGTAAGCCCCGCAAGACTGTTATCGGCTATTGGAAAGACCCCAAGACACAGGATCACATCGCTGTGTGGGAGCGTGTCTGCGCCGGTGTTGCTGATGCACAGGATTGCCTCATCATCCGCTTCGGCGATCAGATGAACAACGTGGCTGTGACCGATGGCGACAAGGTAGCTTTCGAGCAGGTCTTTGGTTATCATGTAGACTACGTACAGTTCTCAACCGTCCTCGAATATTTCGACAAGATCAAGGATGCTGATGTCGATGCCCTCGTGCACGATGTCTACTTCAAGGAATATCAGGTAGCCGACAATCTGAAAGATGAGTCGACGGTTGAATACAAAAAGATCTGGAATGCAGCCAAGGCTGAGCTTACGATCCGTGCCGTGCTGAAGGCTTATGGTGCCAAGGGCTTCACAACGAACTTCGATGACCTCGGTGATGTTAATGTTGAGGAGACCGGTCATGGCTTCGATCAGATTCCAGGTCTCGCTTCTCAGCGTCTGATGCACGACGGCTACGGCTTCGGTGCTGAGGGTGACTGGAAGAGCGCTTGCCTCTATCGTACAACATGGTTCATGAGTCAGGGCCTTGAAGGCGGTACTTCCTTCCTTGAGGACTACACGCTTAACTTCGATGGTGACAACACATCCATCCTTGAGAGCCACATGCTGGAGGTCTGCCCCGATATCGCAGAGGAGAAGCCCCGCTTGGAGGTTCACTTCCTCGGCATCGGCGTTCGCAAGACTCCTACAGCACGTCTCGTCTTCACGACCAAGCAGGGTCATGGTATCACAGCTACAGTGGTCGACATGGGCAACCGCTTCCGTCTCATCGCCAACGATGTCAACCTCATCAAGTCGAAGCCACTGCCTAAGCTCCCCGTTGCTTCTGCTCTGTGGATTCCGGAGCCAACCTTCGAAGTCGGCGTAGGATGCTGGATGAATGCCGGCGGCACACACCACAGCTGCTTCTCCTTCGGTCTAACCGATGAGTACTGGCGCGACTTCGCCGAGATCTTCGATGTCGAGGCTTGCATCATCAACAAGAACACCGACTACGAGCAGTTCCGTAAGGAGCTCCGCTGGAACGAGGTTTACTATATGCTGAATAAAGCTCTGAGATAATGACTGCAAAAGAAACTATACAGCAGGGTAAGGCCATTCTCGGTATCGAGTTTGGCTCTACTCGTATCAAGGCTGTTCTCATCGACGATGAGAACAAGCCCATAGCACAGGGCTCCCACACCTGGGAGAACCAGTTGGAGAATGGTCTGTGGACCTACAGCATCCAGGCTATCTGGGATGGCCTGCAGGACTGCTACGCTTCTTTGCGCAACGATGTGAAGACACAGTATGGCATCGAGATTGAAAACCTCGCAGCCATTGGCATCAGTGCCATGATGCACGGCTACATGGCATTCAATAAGAAAGAAGAGATTCTCGTGCCTTTCCGCACATGGCGTAACACAAACACCAGTAAGGCAGCAGCAAAACTGTCCGAGCTCTTCAACTTTAATATTCCTCTGCGCTGGAGCATCTCACACCTCTATGAGTGCATCCTTGACGGTGAGAGTCATGTAAAAGACATAGACTATCTCGCTACGCTCGACGCATATATCCACTGGCAGCTCACAGGTGAGCGTGTCACGGGTATCGGCGATGCTTCCGGCATGGTGCCTATCGATCCTAACACGAAGGATTACGACGAGGAGATGGTCAAGAAGTTTGATGCACTCGTTGCACCCAAGGGCTATCCCTGGAAACTCCGCGATATTCTGCCAAAGGTGCTCGTAGCCGGACAAGAAGCAGGCAAACTCACAGAGAAAGGTGCCAAACTCCTCGATCCTTCAGGTCATCTGAAAGCAGGCATTCCGATGTGTCCTCCGGAGGGCGATGCAGGCACTGGCATGGCGGCAACAAACGCTGTGCGTCCTCGCACCGGTAACGTATCTTGCGGTACCTCGTCGTTCTCGATGATCGTTTTGGAGAAGAATCTCTCCAAGCCGTATAAGAGCATTGACATCGTAACGACACCTGACGGTGCTCCTGTGGCTATGGTTCACTGTAACAACTGTACCTCAGATATCAACGCATGGGTGAACATCTTCAAGGAGTTCCAAGAGGCTATGGGACAGTCTGTGGACATGCACAAACTCTTCGAGGTGCTCTTCAAGGTAGGTGCCAAGGGTGATGCCGATTGCGGCGGACTGATGGCATACAACTATTTCTCAGGCGAGCCCGTGACTGGATTGAATGAAGGTCGCCCAATGATTGTTCGTTCTCCGAACGATAAGTTCTCATTGGCTAACTTCATGCGTGCCAACCTCTATGGCGCCGTTGCAGTGCTGAAGATTGGTAATGACATTCTCTTCAAGGATGAGAAAGTAGCTGTCGACCGTCTCACAGGTCATGGCGGTTACTTCACTACTCCGGAAGTGGGTCAGCGCATCCTCGCAGCAGCCCTCAACCTCCCCATCTCTGTCATGAAGACAGCTGGCGAAGGTGGTCCTTGGGGTATGGCACTCCTCGCTTCCTACCTCGTCAACAGTGAGAAACATCAGAGCCTCGCCGACTTCCTTGAGACAAAGGTCTTCGCTGGAAACAAAGGCACTGAGGTGAAACCCACTCAGGAAGAGGTCGACGGCTTCAATGCTTATATCGAGAGCTACAAGAAAGGCTTGGAAATTGAGCAAGCAGCCGTGAAATACAAGGAATAATTAACGACAATTCGAAGAATGATCAAGAAATTATCTGTTATCCTCCTCGCCGCAGCATGCTCTCTTAATGCTGCAGCGCAGGATGCGACAATAACGATTCATGCTGACCAAGGCAAATACAAAATCAATAAAGAGATCTACGGACAATTTGCTGAGCACCTCGGTTCCTGCATCTATGGCGGACTATGGGTAGGACCCTACAGTAAGATTCCTAATAAGCAAGGCTATCGCACAGATGTGTTCAATGCTCTCAAAGAGCTTAAAGTGCCGGTATTGCGCTGGCCCGGAGGCTGCTTCGCGGATGAATACCACTGGATGGATGGTATTGGTCCACGCTCACAGCGCCCAAAGATGCAGAACAATAACTGGGGCGGCACTATCGAGGACAACTCTTTCGGTACCCACGAGTTTCTGAATCTCTGCGAGATGCTCGGGGCTGAACCATACATCAGTGGAAACGTTGGCTCGGGTACTGTTGAGGAACTCGCCAAATGGGTGGAATATATGACCTCTGACGGTGACACGCCGATGGCTAACCTCCGCCGTAAGAACGGACGTGAGAAGTCGTGGAATGTCAAATATCTCGGAGTAGGCAACGAGAGTTGGGGCTGCGGTGGTAACATGCGCCCGGAATATTATGCAGATCTCTTCCGTCGTTATTCGACCTATTGCCGCAACTATGACAACCATCGTCTCTATAGAATTGCTTCAGGTGCCAGCGACTATGACTACAACTGGACGAAGGTGCTCATGGACCGCGTAGGCAACAGAATGTCAGGAATCTCACTCCATTACTACACTGTTAAGGACTGGAGCAGCCACAAAGGCTCAGCAACGAACTTCGACAATCAAGAGTATTACTGGACCATCTCTAAAGCGCTACAGATAGAGGATGTCATCAAGAAGCACTGTGCTATCATGGATCAGAAAGATCCCGACAAGCATATCGGTCTGCTCGTAGACGAATGGGGTACCTGGTGGGATGAGGAACCCGGCACGATCCGCGGCCATCTCTATCAGCAGAACTCCATGCGCGATGCCATGGTTGCTGCTCTCTCGCTCAATGTCTTCCAGCGCCACACCGACCGCATCAAGATGGCTAACATCGCACAGGTCGTCAATGTGCTTCAGTCGATGATCCTCACGGATACCGTTGGAACAGGTCACATGGTGCTCACACCGACCTACTACGTCTTCAAAATGTATCGCGGCTTCCAGGATGCTACCCACCTGCCTATCGACGTCAAGGAGGACTCCATCAATGTCACGGGCAACAAGATGTACAAGGCTGTGGACAAGAAAGTGCCAATGGTCTCTGCATCTGCCGCCAAGGAGAAAGACGGTAGCATCATCGTCTCTCTCGCTAACACCAGTCTCGACAAAGCACAGGAGGTAGAGCTGAACCTCAAAGGTGCCAACGCCAAGAGCGTCAGCGGAAATATTCTTACGTGCAAGAAGATTAGTGACTACAACGACTTCTCCCATCCCGATGTCATCAAAGAGGTGGCATTCACGGATGCCAAACTTAAGAAGAACGTTGTCAAAGTAAAGATACCTGCTAAATCAATTGTAGTTTTAAACATTAAATAATCAGTTGTGGACGGTCTTGTGGCCGCCCACACTCTTTTACATCCATATTTGTAACAAAAAGAAACCTTTTTGATACATTAAGTCCCCCATATTTAGCTCAAAAAGTGCTATCTTTGCAGCAGTCAAAAATTAATTTAGGAAAACATAAACCAATGAATGACATTAAAGTAATGAACCATGCTGCCGACAACATCCGTATTCTTGCTGCCAGCATGGTAGAGAAAGCAAAGTCTGGTCACCCCGGAGGTGCCATGGGCGGTGCCGATTTCATCAACGTGCTCTTCTCCGAGTATCTCGTATGGGATCCGGAAGATCCTACGTGGACAGGGCGTGACCGTTTCTTCCTCGATCCCGGTCACATGAGCCCAATGCTCTATGCAGCACTGACGCTCCAAGGCCGTTATTCTATCGACGATATCAAACAGCTCCGTCAGTGGGGCTCTCCTTGCCCGGGTCACCCCGAGCTCGACGTGACGCGTGGCATTGAGAATTCGTCAGGTCCTCTGGGGCAGGGCCATGCCATCGCAGCAGGTGCTGCCGTAGCAGAGAAATTCCTTGAGGCTCGTCTCGGTCATGAGGTGATGCAGCATCATATCTTCACTTATATCTCCGATGGTGGCGTTGAGGAAGAGATCTCTCAGGGTGTAGGCCGTATCGCAGGCAAGCTCTGCCTCGACAACCTCATCATGTTCTATGATGCCAACGACATCCAGCTCTCTACTGAGGTGGGTGAGGTGATGAAGGAAGACACAGCAGCCAAGTACCGCGCTTGGAACTGGACCGTGATGGAGATTGACGGTAACGACGTCAAGCAGATCCGTGAGGCCCTCGACAAGGCTATCGCAGGCACTGGTCATCCTGTGCTCATCATCGGTAAGACCATCATGGGTAAGGGTGCCCGCAAGGCTGACGGCTCAAGCTATGAGCACAATGTCAAAACACACGGTGCTCCGCTCGGTGACGGCGCTTACATCAACACCATCAAGAACCTCGGTGGCGATCCTGAGAACCCATTCGTCATCTTCGACGATGTGAAGAAGCTCTATGCTGACCGTGCCGCTGCTCTGAAAAAGATCGTAGCTGACCGCAAGGCTCAGGAGGCTGAGTGGGCTAAACAGAACCCTGACAAGAAGAAGCTCATGGACGACTGGTTCTCCGGCAAAGCTCCTAAGATCGACTGGAGCAAGGTTGAGCAAAAGCCCGACTCTGCTACGCGTGCAGCTTCCTCCGCTTGTCTGAAAGTTCTGGCTCATGAGGTACCTAACATGATCTGTGCATCTGCCGACCTCTCCAACTCTGATAAGACCGACGGATTCCTCAAGGAGACTCACGACCTTCAGCCGGGCGACTTCACCGGCGCCTTCTTCCAGGCTGGTGTCAGTGAGCTCACGATGGCTGACATGTGCATCGGTATGATGCTTCACGGCGGTGTTATTGCTGCAATGGGTACGTTCTTTGTATTCTCCGATTATATGAAGCCAGCCGTACGTCTGGCTGCGCTTATGGGCGTGCCCGTGAAGTTCATCTGGACCCACGATGCCTTCCGTGTGGGTGAGGATGGCCCTACGCACGAGCCTGTTGAGCAGGAAGCACAGATCCGACTCATGGAGAAACTGCAGAACCATAAAGGTCAGGACAGCGTGCGTGTCTTCCGTCCGGCTGACTGCTACGAGACAACCGTCTGCTGGCAGATGGCTATGGAGAACATGGATACACCTACTGCACTCATCTTCTCCCGCCAGGGCATCAAATGTCTGCCAGAGGGCAACGACTACGAGCAGGCCCGCAAGGGTGCTTACATCGTCGCTGGCTCTGATGAGAACCCCGACGTCATCCTTGTGGCCAGTGGCTCAGAGGTCTCTACGCTCGAGGCTGGTACCGAACTGCTGCGCAAGGACGGCATCCGCGTACGCGTGGTGAGTGCTCCATCTGAGGGTCTCTTCCGCCGCCAGCCCGTAGGCTATCAGGAGAACGTACTGCCCTACGACGTGAAGAAGTTCGGTATGACCGCTGGTCTGCCTTGCACGCTTGAGGGTCTTGTAGGCATCGGCCCCAACAGCCGCATCTATGGCATGAAGAGCTTCGGCTTCTCTGCACCTTACAAAGTGCTGGATGAGAAGCTCGGCTTCACAGGCGAGAACGTCTACAAGCAGGTCAAAGAATTCCTTGCTGAATAATGCATAAGAGCGGACTTAATGTCCGCTCTTCGATAACTTGTCGTGTAGGCAGTCACATAGTGACTGCAACCGACAACATAGCAAAAAGCCGGAACCCTCGCGGATTCCGGCTTTTCTATTAAATGTTAAACATGTTTTCTCTATAAAAGAGATGGAGGGGCTGCCTTAGCGAGCCATCCTGTCCATCATGAGAGCCACCAGTGAGATGCCTACAAACATCAAGGCGGCTGTTGCTGTGAAAGTTGTCATACTAATCATACTCTCAAACTTTTTAAATTCTACTTTTTAATATATCCGACATCGCTTTGTCGGTCGTTATCCTGAATATTCTGTGTTATCCTGAAACTATCTTTATTACCTTATCTGTACTGAATGCTATTGAAGATCGAATGCAATGTAATCAATTAACTTGTTATCTTAAACTTTTCTTGTTATCCTAAATACGTCTATTATCTAATTTTTATCAACTTTCTCAATATGTTATCTGAATACTTATCTCTAACCTTATTGAAGACCTGCTCTTTGTTTTTTGACACTGCAAAGTTACGAACTTTCCACTGTGTGCGCAAACAATTCCTCGATTATTACGAAAAACCGCCATATATTATTGATTATTATCAAACGGCTTGACGCACATCAACGATTTACCTTGACCTATATCAACGATCCTGAAATATCATGTCTCATCCGTTACATCAGAAGGTCACCCTAAAGCAGTGGCGACCTTGCTCAAAAGCATAATGCACGGTCCAGTGATGATAGTCGCAGATGCTCTTCACAATAGCCAGACCAAGACCATTGCCTTTCTGTGGAGCTCCATTCAAAGCATCCTGTCCACGATAAAAGCGGGAGAAGATCTTCTCTCCATCGAGAGGAATCCCATCAGAGCCATTCGACACGGTCAGCGTCTTGCCCTTGAGCGTCACTCTGATCTTCCCCTGCGACGGACAATGACGGATGGCATTGACCACAAGGTTATTGAGCAGACTCTCCAACAACACCTCATTACAATAGACGAGTGTTGACTCATCCAAGGAGAACGTCATTGTCTTATCCACACAAAGACTTTGCCACATAGGCTGGAGCTTCTTGATTTTGTCGGCCACACTGACAGCCGTTCCCTGACGATACTGATTGTTCTCTATCTTTGAGAGCAAGAGGAGGTTGCGGCTCAGTCGAGACATGTGGCGGAGCTCTACATTAATGTTCTGCAATGCGCCTAACTGTTTTTCACTCAGCGTCGTGTCCTGCATGAGATTGTCTATCTCAACCATTGCCACAGCGAGCGGCGTCTGAAGCTCATGCGAAGCATTCTCCGTGAACTCCTTCTCTAATCGATAGCTTTTCACACTCTTCTCCATCATCTCCGTCAGCATCTGGTTAAGCTGCGAGAACTCTTTCACGTTTGTCTGAGGCAAATCAGGCACAGTACCCTTCTCCACATTAAACGCCCCCATCCGCTCAAGCGTGAGACGGAAAGGACGCCACAGTTTCTGCGGTACATGCTGTAAGACGAGAAACATCGCTATCATGACAGCTATCACGATGGTAAAGAACTGAATGAACAATCCCGTCAACGTATCGCGCTGAAGATCAAGATGTGGATTCGTGATACCGTTGTCGCGAACTATCCGAATCAAGTCTTCGGCATAGAAGCGCGTCGTGATGATATATAATATAGGTGTAACAAGCACCAGTAATATGAGCAGACTGAGGAACATTCTGACAACAATCAGCCTTGTAAGACTCGTTTCTTTCATTTATTCAATCCATTTGTAACCCGTAGCATAAATTGTCTTCAGACACTCCTCGGCCCCCGCCTTGGCGAGTTTAGCCTTGAGATTCTTCACGTGACTGTAGACAAAGTCGAAATTGTCCATCATATCTGCCATTTCTCCACTCAAATGCTCGGCGATAGCCATTTTTGAGAGCACTTTACCCCGGTTGCTGACGAAGAAGAGCAGCAATTCATACTCCGAATGGGTCAGTGTCACAGGCGTATCGTTGACGCGCACTTTCTTCTTCAGGAGGTCAATATGGATGCCGTGCGACACCATCTCGTTGGTCGCCTTAAACTGCTTGCGGCGTATCAAGGCATAGACGCGCATGGCAAGCTCAGAGAGTGCGAAAGGCTTTGGGAGATAATCATCAGCCCCGATGCGCAGACCCGTGAGCTTGTCATCGAGGGAATCCTTGGCGGAGATAATGATAACGCCTGTACCCATGTTCTTCTTACGGATAGCTTTGAGCACATCGAGCCCACTGCCACCGGGGAACATCAGGTCAAGCAGTACGCAGTCGTAGTCGTAACTGCCCGACATCATTTTTGCCTGGTTATAATCGAAGGCTTGCTCACAGAGATAGCCTTGTGGTGCGAGATAGTCGCGGATATTGTCAGAGAGCCTGTGCTCGTCTTCTACAATCAGAATCTTCATATTTTCAATAACGCTATAATAAGATGTATATTATCTACTGTAACTTATTTACAATGCAAAATTACGGAACAACTTTGGAGACTTTTGGTATTAACCATAATCTCGGTCTGATTCAATCGTAATCGCAGTCTGATTCAATCGCAATCGTTTTCCGATCTTGTTGAAATCGAGATGTGATTCTTGCTATTCTCCCAATTTCATCCAAAATCAAGCTATAATTTTGCAGGCGTATTCATCAAAAAGGATAATTATGCAAAAGTTTCAAGCATCCATCGTCATGAAAGTGGTATTGGCTATGTTATTAGGGATAGCCTTTCCGTGGCAAGCCCACGCCCAGCGCACCCTGACCTATTTTCTTGAACAAGCCCGACAGAACAGTCCGCTCATCGTGGCTTCACAGAACGCGAAATTGCAGCGTGAGGAGGAGCGCCAACGACTGAAAGCGCTCTATACGCATGCTCGTTGGGAGCTCGGCGGCGACTTGCAATTCGTACCTATCATCACCACCGACGGCGGCAAGACACGCTTCAAGGCCGATGCACAGTCGGCAGACAGCTATGCCGGTTACGATCCCGGACAGACGAGCAGCCATCTCAATGCAGGCATCCAGGTGACACAACCGCTGACCGGTGCGCGCGACCTCCGCGACGCCAACAATCTGCTTAATATCCAGAACGCCATCTCCGACGAACAGATGCGGCTGACAGGTCATGATCTCGACCGCCAAGTCACCGAGCGCTATCTGCTTTGCCTCCTCGACCTCCGCAACGAACAGATCTGCCACACCATCGACAGTCTACTTGTACGCCAGGAGCAACTCATCCGCAATCTCTCCAGTCAGGGGCGTGCAAGCTACACCGACCTACATCTTATAGAGATTGAGCGAAAGGACAATGAGAACCAGCGGCTTTCGATTCTTCAAGACTACGACAACCACTACGCAGACCTCAACGTGCTCTGCGGAACCCACGACACTCTATCGCTCTCCAATGTTTCGTTGACACTCCCTGCACCTGTGCTCACGCAGTCATCATTCTTGAAGCAATATCAGTTACAGAAAGACCAGGCTGAAGCCGAATACAAGACCAGTCTTCGCGACTATCGTCCGCAACTCTCTTTCTTCGGCAATGCGGGGAGCCAGACAGGCACCTACGCCGACTTTTACAAACGATGGGGCTTTGCCGTAGGCCTTCATCTCACCTGGACGCTCAACGATGGTGGTCAACTCAAGCGGAAACGCAAAGAGATGCAGATCGCGCAGCAGACCTACGATTATCAAAAGTCGTTCGCTGACACGGAGCGCAGTTCCCGTCTCCGCCAACTCCGTACGCTGATGCAGACACAGGATGAGCGCATCCGGCAGACCGAAGCGCAGATAGCAAGCTACCGATCGCTTCTCACCGACTTGCAAAAAGAGCTGGCGGCAGGACGACGCTCCGTGCTCGACGAGTTAAAAGTCTTCCGCGATTTCCGCAACGCCTGCAACCAATTGGAAGTCTTGAAAATCAACAAACAACTGCAGATTAACACCTATAATTATTGGAATTGGTAAAAACGTAGAGACGGTAAAACACATTGATTATGAAAGCATATATTTATCTTTTTCCACTCTTTCTTTTCACAGCATGCAACAGCTCACAGAAGCCTGCAGATGAGGAACCTACTCCTGCCACAGAGGTGAGCCTAACGACGATCCAAACAGGCAGCATCGGACAAACCGTCACGGTCCAAGCTCAGACTGACTATCTGCACCAAGTGACGCTCACAGCTCCCGTGACGGGTTATATCCGCACCCTCACCGTACGCCCTGACGACCCTGTCTCACGCGGCAAACTCATCTTCACGATGGTCAGCGCAGAGCAGCAGGCCCTCGGCATGACCGCTACCCCACTCTCCGTCCACTCATCCTGCTCCGGCATCGTCAGTTCCGTGGTGCCTCAGAACGGCAGTTTCGTAACCGAAGGCTCACCGGTCTGTATCATCACTGACCTCTCGAGCCTCGTGTTCAAAGTGAAGGTACCAAGCGAATACAGTCGTCAGATTCACACGGGAAGCCACGGCATGCTCCTCCTCCCCGACGGACGGCATATCGCCATCACCCTTGCCCGTCCGCTCATGGAGATGAACACCGATGACCAGACTGTGGAATATGTGGCTCACGCCCGCGTAGGCTATCTCCCCGCAGGCCTCACAGCGCAAGCAGTATTTGCTGTCGGCAGTGGTTCCACGACGCATCAGATTCTTCCCAAGACGGCCGTACAAAGCGATGCGAACCTCTCTGCTTATTGGGTGATGGTGGCTGAAAACGACTCCACAGCAAGGCGCGTCCCCGTGACGGTGGGCAATCAGAACAGTACGGAGATCGAGATTCTCTCACCCCGATTCAATTCCTCCGACCGCATTATTTCCGAAGGTGGATATGGACTTGGTAACTACTCAGTACCCCTATAAATCACCATGGGCTTCTCTATTCTCAACTGTTAAATCTTCGTCTTCCAATAGGCTCGACACATCCTTTACGGATGCCATGAATATCCCCTTAAAGGGCCTTTAGG
>Ga0256406_1001346_pt1 | contig 40125 bp, 29 predicted proteins | sample RumenRJG_03DNA_FD_185986 | JGI IMG/M metagenome (GOLD analysis project Ga0256406, IMG submission 185986) | Bovine rumen microbial communities from Lethbridge, Alberta, Canada - RJG_03 | ecosystem: Host-associated > Mammals > Digestive system > Stomach > Rumen | place: Canada: Alberta | collected... | reverse complement strand
TCGTCACGGACTCGACGCCCGGCTGCCCGGTCATCTTGCCGCTCTCGCTCGGCACGTAGTACTTCGCGTCGTAGATGCAGAACAGGCGGGAGCCGTCATCGCCGTGTGCGAAGGTGACCGTATCCGGGATGAGTGTGTCGGCGTCACCGCAGGAAACCCCGCAAGGACGTTCCCACAATGGTCTGGGAATGATCTGCAACAGCGTCTCGCCTGCTTTCTCGCGCCATTCCCCAGCAAGCTCGATGGGCAAGGTCCCTAGCTTCTTGTCAAGAAGATCGCCGAACGCGACCTTGCAGGCCAGCTCCCAGGCGTGATAGTAGGCCGTCGTGCCCATGCAGAGCACCTGGTCGGCCTCTGCGGCTATCTCGCCCTCGCCAAGGTACAGCCGCATGAGGTCAATGGCCTCCTGCTTCCAGGTCACGAACTGCGATGCGCGCTCGCGCTCGAGCCGCGAGTCCAGCACGTCTACGTCTCCGAAGTCCTGCGGGGCCTCGTCCGTCAGCTCGATTTCGCTGAGCCCCAGGAGGCCGGCGATGCCGCTGCGGGTGAGGAAGCGCGAGCACTCGGTCAGGATGGTGCGGTGCAAGCGGGTCACCAGGTCGGACTCGTCGCGCCTGGTCTTCCTCGTCCAGTAATCGAGGTAGATGGGACGGCCGTCCGAGAGAATGGGAGTGATGGTATCGACCGTGCGGCCCCAGTCGATGACACCGTTGCCGTTGAGCTCGCGGGAGTCCTCGTAGTTGTCGTAGACGCCGCGCTCCTCGTAGAGCTCGATCAGCCTGACTATCACGGCCAGACGGTTCGTGGTCCCATCCTTCAGACTCGCCTGGGGGAGCTCACCGAAGCCATCGAGCCTCCTCACCACACGAAGCATGAGCCTCAGCTCCTCAACGGGCGGCTCGTCGCTCCGTATGTACTTGGGGAAGCAGACGAAGGCGGTCGTGCCCACGAGGGCGATTCCGACGTAGCGGAACTGGTAGCGCTGCTCTTCCGTGGCCCCGATTCCGTCGGCACGCTCGGAGTCATCCTGCTCGGTTCCTGTGCGGTACCGCACGATGCCGCAGTCGAGGAGCCTCCGCGCGACGGCGAGGGTGCGCTGCTCGTCCAGGCCAATCTTTTCCGAGAGCTCGGCGAGCGAGTAAGGCCTCAGTTCCCGCACGCAAGCGTAGCCCACCGACATCGGCTACTCGCTAACGGCATTGTCCGAAGCGCCATCGGCAAAGACGCCCACGAGGTCATCCTCTTTCAGGTCGAACACGCCGACTCCCTCGTCATCGAAGAGACGACAGAGCTCGGAGTAGGTGGCACCATCCTTGGCGAAGATCCTGTCGCGGCGCATCTTGCCTGCGTCCTCGTACAGGTAGAGCAGCACCTTGTCCTTGAAGGCAGACGCGAAGACCGTCTGACCGGAGTCGCCGGAGGCAGAATCGTCACTCAGCACGGAAGGGCTGAGGAAGAAGGGGCCGAGCAGCTTGTCCTCGTTTATGCCCGCCCTGCGCATGAGGCCGTTGATCGCCTTGCGAAGCGCGTTCCAGCGCACGGGCCTGCCGCAGATGCTGACCCTGAAGTCATCGACGGACCTTCCGTCGTAGGCCTTCATTGGTTCGTGGTCTCCCTCGTCGATGCCCATGTAGCGGAAGTCCCAGCGGCGCTTGAAAGCCGTGTCCATGGGGAACACGCCCTGGTCGGCGCTGTTCATGGTCGCCCAGATGTACATGTTGGGAGGAAGTGAGAGCCTGCGCTCCTCGCGTGCAAAGCGCTCGTGCTCTGCCAAGAGGGTCGCGGGATCCTTGATGAAGGCGTTGGTCGCGTACTCGGGCAGGAAGACGTGCAGATAGTCCTCCATCTCCTTAGGGACTGCCACCTCGTATTCGCTGCGGCCGGAGCGCTTCCTGTCGAGCAGCTGGAAGACGTCGCCGAATACGGCCGCTGGGTTGGCACGGTTTATCTCCTCGACGATGAGGAGGTAGTTTTTCCCAGGATTCTGGACGGCCGATATGTAGGTGGAGAGAAAGGGGCCGGGCACGAACTCGTAGGAGATGTAGGGCTTCTCCTTGCCGGAGGGCTCGTCATCCCCTGAATCGGCGTAGCGCGTCACGGGCTTGAAGGAGCCGACGAACTGCGAATAGGTGTAATCGGGATAGAAGGTCACGCGACGTATCCGGCTGTCATCGAAGCTGTCTTTGGCGAGGCGATTCAGCTGGTATGACTTGCCGGTACCGGGGGCGCCAAAGAAGATGAGGTTGCGAGGCGCGCGAATCGGCCGAAGTGGCGTTTCGAGTGCATGGTCCGCCTCGTCCCCAAAAGCAAAATGCATAAGAGTGGGAAGCGGGTCCCCATAACCAGAGTACAGCGTGGGGAATTGTTGCGCAGTGGCAGCCATGAGTCGATTGGTATTCGCGGTGGCAACCTCATAATCAAAGGCTGCATGCCCACAGTACAGGTTTCTGAAGTAGTCAATCTGGTTAGTGACGTCGGGAGCGAGGCCGGCGTCAGACTCGGCAAGCCGAATCACATCGTTAATGCGCCTCTCAAAGTCGAGCCTGAAGAAAGACGCCTCTCCCACTGGCTTGCCGTCAGGCCCCTTCTTACGCCCGCCCCCAAAGACATAGTCCCTTGGAATCAGGAGAACGGTACCGTTGTCCTCCACCGAACAGTCAAGCCACATTGATCGAAGCCAGTAGTTGTTCTTCACAAGAGGAGATACTTCCAGGGAATTTGCCATATTGATTCCGCAGGTATCAGGCAGCATGAGGAATGCTGGTAACAGCAGGCTGGGCCGAATCTTGTCCTGAAGCCCAAGCTTCATGTTCTTGCTGCCTTGCCCTCGTGGGGTAATCAGGTACATGTACCGCTCGTCGGCGTCAAGCCTGACCGAGTTGTCCTTCCCGTCTTTATCATGATAGCTGACGCTGAAGGCTGCCGTCCTACCGCTGAGAGCCGACGGATTCGTTAGACTGCCATTAAGGAGGAACTGCCCACCAAGGAACGACTGGCCGCCGCCGCTGTTACCGTTATAGTCATAGTGGAAGTCGGCATCTTGGCCCGCAAAAGTCTGATAGCTGTCGATTTGCGAGAAGTATGCCATGTCATCCACCTATCTATCTAATTGTCGGCCCCGATTGACTTGTCATACTCGACAACCCTTGAGGCGACGAACTTGGCCAATGCCGGTGGAACTGCGTTGCCTATTGCAAGCTCCACATTCGTCTTCGATCCGGGAAGTTCGAACCCCTCGGGGAAAGTCTGAAGATAGCTGCGCTCCTTCGTGGTAAGGGCGCGCACGCCCGCTGATATGGGAGCCGCATCCGCATGGTGCTGCTTATAGTTCTCAGGTATTGGTCGATTTATCCCCCTGATTGTAGCCGAAGGCTCATCCACTGAGAATACGGCCCGTCGAGCATAGCTTCGCGGGTGCATGTAGTAGTACTGGGTATGCAGCGAGTCGCCGAGGTAATCGCGTACCGTCGTGTGGTGCGTCCCGATGCCCTTGACGAACATCTCGTCAAAGAAGCCGTCGACGGCACCCTGTAGCCCCACGAGGAAGTACCTCCGCCTCTTCTGCGGGACGCCGCAGAGGCTTGCGTCGAGAATCTTCTCGCTGAGGCCGTAGCCGGCATCGTGGAGGATTTCCTTCATGCGAGGCAGCGTGCCGAAGCGCTCGATGTTGTAGACGTTCTCGAATACCAGCCACCTAGGCTTGGCCTTGGCAACGATTTCGGCATAGCGAATGGTGAGGTTAGCGCGCTCTCCAAGTTGCCGCTTGCCAGCTATTGAATAGTCCTGACAAGGTGGCCCCCCAACTATGAGGTCGGGAGCAAGCTTCGAAATCGATTCGACAGGCCCATCTCCGGTCAGGTCTTCCTGGTATATGGGATGCTCAAAGTTGGCACGATAGATGTTAACGGCAGGCTGCCACTTGTCATATGCAGCAATGACCTCAATGCCAGCCTGCTCGAAGCCGAGCGACATGCCGCCGCAGCCGGAGAAGATGTCAACGGCTTTCATGATTCATGCTCTCTTGCTCAATGTGACGAAGCAGAGCGGACGCGACGTACTTAGCAAGATTGACCGGCACGGCATTGCCAATCATGGTGTTGATGTCAGACTTGCCGCCGCTGAATTTGAAGCTCTTGGGAAAAGTCTGGATATAGCTGCGCTCCTTGGGGGTAAGGCAGCGAACCTCGCTCACGGGAGCTGAGTCTTTCGGGTTGCCCTTGTAGCCCTTGGGGATGGGGCGGTCTACCGCGCGAATCGTCATGGAGGGCTCGTCGATGCTGAAGACGCCCCTTCTGCTGTAGTTTGTCGGCACGCGAAAGTAGTAGTCGATGCCCAGCGAGTCGCCGAGGTAATCGCGAATGGTCATGGGCTTCCTGGCCAAGTGACTCTCGAGCTCTTCGAGTAGGAAATCATCATCCTCTCCCAGAGAGCCTATGACAAACATGCGCCTCCTTGCCTGGGGAACGCCACAGTAGGCGGCGTTAAGCACCTTGCAGGTTAGCCCATACCCGGCGTTGCGGTAATTATCAAGTGCGGTGGCAAAGGACTTCGTGTTGCGGATAGTGGCAACGTTTTCCATCACGAACCATTGCGGACGGACCTTCGTCACAATCTGTGAGAAGGCAACGGAGAGTCTGGCTCTACCTCTCGACTCGTCCTGAAATCCGGCAGTAGAGAAATCCTGGCAAGGAGGACCGCCAAAGACAATGTCGGGATTATCGCTCTCGACAAGCTGTGCAGAGGCGTCAACGTCGGAAAGGTCCTGCTTGGTTATCGGATGGTCAAAGTTGTCTGCATAGACCCTGATGGCAGGGTCCCAGTTATCAAAGGCCTCGACAACATCAATGCCGGCGTCCATAAAGCCCAAGGACATCCCGCCGCACCCAGAGAACAAGTCAACAGCCTTCAAATGCAACCCAACCTCAATCATACAATCCGCTAAGCCAGTCCGGTGAAACCCCAACCAGCCCTGCTAATCGGACTGCAAGACAGGTGAGCCTACAAAACCACAATCACTGTATTTTAAACGCAAAGCCGGCAAGAGTCCATCAGTCGCGAAGAGTCCCCATATATGGATTGCGCGAACAGGCTCAGAAAGTGTCAGCCAGAGAGAAGGGCATCAGCGGCTTGTCTGGTATCGACAATCCTCATATTCAGTGCCCGGTAAATGTATCGCACGGCGGTCGAGGAGTACGGCTTCCACAGCGAGCACACCGCCTCGCGCACGTTGTCATCAGTGAGAGGCGCGCCGTAGAGCCACCTGAACACCTGGCGGACTGCCCCGTCCTCCACGGGCAGGAAGTCCGGGCGCTCCAGGTAGAAGATCAGAAACATGTCGGCGGTCCACCTCCCGATGCCGCGCACCGCCGTGAGTGCCGCGTGAACCTCGTCGTCGGAGAGCACGGCGAGGCCCTGCAGCCTCTGCTCGGGCATCGTCCTCGCGAGCTCCTGCAGCGTGGCGGCCTTGCGCGCCGCAACGCCGCAGGAGCGTATCTCCTCCGGGGAGAGGGAGAGCACGGCCTCGCCGGTGATCTCGCCGCCGCAGAGTTCGCGCAGCCTGTCCTCAATAGTCCTCCCGACCTCCATCGAGAACATCTGCTCGATCACGGAGTGCGCCACGTGCTCGAAGACGCTACGGGAAACCTCGTAGCTCAGGTCGCCCACTGCCTCGATAAGGTGCCGCAGCTGCCAGTCCCTCTCCATGAGGTAGGCGACTTCGGGCGTGTTCGTTGTGAGCGTGGGCATGGCGGGACTCCTTACGACCAATACAGCCACGATACCAGTGACATCGTCTTGCCATAAGGGCACGAGAAGGAATCTGCCACGAGTGACAGCCCGCGAAGACCTCGGAGGCTACCGCTCAGCGGAACGGCGAAGACGCCAAGGAGGTGAGCCGTGGCGTAACGTGTCACAAAAACTTAGCTATGTCTCGCTCACTGCGCGACAGGTTCGAGGTGACAGGTGCCACGGAGTAAGGGCATCGCGAAGAGCCGTTCAGCGGAGCGGGACGTCCCACGTGCCGGTCCCAGCCTTCGCATCGACGAACCAGATGCCTGGAGGCAAGCACGAGGAGGTCACTGCTATGGATGAGAGAAACTTCCATGTGTTCAGGAACGGCGCCGGGGCCAGGACGCTGGAGTTCGGCCATCTCGAGTCCGGAGAGGCGTACGTGAGGGAGACCGGCAGGGGTGACATCATCCAGCTCTGCTACGACGTCCCCCACCCAAGACGTGCATCTGCATCTGGTCGAGAAGCGCGCCGCGCGAGAAGCGCCTCGTGACGAACGTGCACTCCCTCACGCCCTCCGCGCCCCACGACAGCGGCACTCTCGCACCACAACGGTCTTCTCGTCGAGAAGAAGCGAACCCCACTCCCGGCACACCCGCATCGCCGGCATGATGCTCCGCCGGTGCACCCGGTACACGCACCCGAACCCGTCTGTGTCCCGGTGGTCGTAGAATTCGCTGACCGCCCGCATCCAGGAGTCCCACTCCCTAACGCGCGGCTCCATGTCCTCCAGTGCCCGCGTCGAGTACCCCGACTCGCGCAGATAAGCCCTCACGCACTCGTGCACCCAGTACTCGTCCTGCCCTTCCACCATATTCAGCCCCCATACTCGCCGCGTACAATAAGGTGGATACAGGATTCGTTACGGTCACACAGAGAGAGGCTGGGATGTACCCGCCGCGTAGGCCGGCGCAAGAGGCACCGCAAGAGAACGCCATGGTCCGACCGCATGGTGCTAGCGACGCCGTGCGACGCGCGCCACTGCCATGGGGCGAGGAGCCATGAAACAGTAAGCAAGAGGGGCGTGACAATCATGTCGGTGAGGTTCCATAAGTCCGTGCGACTCGGCAAGGGCGTAAGGCTCAACGTCTCGAAGAGAGGCATCAGCACGACCGTCGGCAGGCCCGGCATGTCCGTGAACATCGGCAAGCGAGGCACCTACGCCAACGTTGGCATCCGCGGGACGGGCCTCTCAACGCGCACGAAGATAGTCGGAAGCAGTCAGGGGAGATCCCGGTCATCCTCCAGGTCGTCGGTACCGCGCATGAGCGCCGATGAGCGCGCCGCCGTCGAGTGGATTCGTGTCATGGGCGCCAGGGACATAGTCTTCACCGTGAAGATCGTGGAAGGGCAGCCTCAGGTGGGCGACAAGGATGGGAACCCCATCACCGACGAGGCGCTGCTCGTGGCCCTAAAGAAGACCCAGGCCTACAAGGACACGCTCGCGAAGGCCAAGGAGGCCTACCGCCAGGCCAACGCCGACGCCATCGCGGGCGAGGCTGCCCTCGAAGACGAGATCACGGGTGTGCAGAGAAAGGCGCCCGACGTCCCCGCGCGCGAGGACTACGAACGCTGCTTGGCCACCCTCAAGCCCAATGTCTACGAGCCCGCGCCTTTCGCGGGGCCCGCGCCCAACGGCGCGGCGATAAGGGAGGCCTTGGAGAAGGAGGCCGAGGATAACGTCAAGGGTGCGCCCTGGAGCCGCAAGAAGCTAAGGGCCCGCTACGTCGAGGAGCGCATCGATGCCCGCGTGGCCGACGAGACAAGCCACTGGCAGGAGGCGAAGCGGGCGCACGATGCCAAGGAGGCCGAGAAGGCCGCCGCCCTCAACGCCCGGTACCAACGGGAGTACGAGCAGAGCCGCGGCCTGCTCCGGAGGCTCATGTCAGGCGACCCCGAGGCCATAGAGGACGGGGCCCAGCAGGTGATCGAGGCGCTCAAGCTCCCGCTTGAGATGGACACGCGGCTTGAGTTTCGCCCCCAGAGCGGCACGATGATGCTCGACGTGGACCTCCCCGAGATAGAGATGCTCCCGCAGCAGACCTCCACGCAGCTCAAGAACGGCTCGATCAGGACCAAGGACAAGACGCAGAAGGCCCTCAGAGCGGAATACGCCCAGTGCGTCTTCGGCATAGCCGTCTACGTCGCGGCTGCCGCCTTTGCCGCAAGCCCCTGCGTCTCGCAAGCCGTGGTGTCCGGCTACTCGCAGCGCCGCGACAAGGTGGGCAACCTGGTGGACGACTACCTCTATTCCATCCGCTTCACGCGGGGACTCTTCGAGGAGGGCGGCTATCGGGACGAGGACCCCGAGCAGTTCTGCATGCGCTTTGAGAATCGCTGCAACGTCTCGACGACCAAGGCGTTCAAGGCCATCGTCCCCTACGACGATTAGCGGAGAATAACCTCACGCCCCGCGCAGCACGTCGTCCATCACGGCATGCCGCACGGCATCGATCGAGTGGTCGTTCCCGTCCGGTATCTCGTCCACCCAGGTCCTGCCGCGGTTCCGCTCGAACTCCTTCAGCCTGAACTCCTCATATGCCAGCGGGCACCGCATCGCGGCAGGCCTCGACCCTCGCGCTTACCTAGCCTCCGTCCGACTTTGCACGGAACGTGGCGAAGGGGGCGTCCGCCCAGGCCACGGCCCCGCCGCCCTTAGAATGTGGGGGGCACGCGATATCAAGGATGCGAGGTGGCAGAAGTTGGTCTACTACTTCTCCGCGACGGGGAACAGCAAGTACGTGGCCGAGGGGATCGCCGGCGCCCTGGGAGACGAGGCGCAAAGCATCCAGGGATGCGACGGGCACCTACCCAGGGCGGACGTCCTCGGCCTCGTCACGCCGACCTACGCCTGGGGCCTCCCAGAGATAGTGAAGCGCTTCATCGCCAGGCTCTCGACCGAGCAGCCCGGCTACGCCTTCCTCGTCGCCACCTACGGCACCACCCCCGACTTCACGGGCGAGCAGGCGAGGAGGCTGCTGGGCGAGCGGGGACTCTCCTTGAACGCGCTCTTCAGCGTGAGGATGCCGGACAACTGGACGCCCACCTTCGACCTCTCGGACCCGGACAAGGTCGCCGAGACCAACCGCAGGGCCGAAGAGGAGCTCGCCGAGGTCGTCGGGCGGGTCGGGCGGCGCGAGCACGGCAACTTCATGAGGCGCTCCATGCCCTACCTCGCGTCGCAGGTCGCCCTCCCCGAGTACGAGAAGATGCGCAAGACCTCCCACTTCAGGCTGGACGACACCTGCATCGGCTGAGGCCTCTGCGCGAGGAAGTGCCCCGACGAGGCCATCGAGATGAGGGACGGGCGGCCCGTCTGGGTGAAGGAGCGCTGCGTCATGTGCCTGGGCTGCCTGCACCGCTGCCCCAAGTTCGCCATCCAGTACGAGGACAGGACCCGCGAGCACGGCCAGTACCGTCACCCGGGGACGAGGGTCTGACCCAGAGGGCTCGCCCCGCGCACCGTGGCGACCCGGCGGCGCACCCCGCGCGCCGCGGCGACCGGTGGTCTCACCTCGCCCGGTGCAGAAAGAGGGGGCGCGGCCCGTCCGGGTCGCGCCCCCCTCGCCTCGCTCGCGGGGCCCCGGGCCCCGGTCCTTCTCGCCCCGCGCTACTTCGCGGTGTCGCTGGCGGCGCCCGCGTTGGGCAGCGTCGGGGCAAAGCCGTCGTCGCGGGTGAAGATCTTCATGAACTCCTCGCCCGTGATGGTCTCCTTCTTCTGTAGGTAGCGGGCGATCTCGTGGAGCTTGAAGCGGTTGGCCTTCAGCGTGTCGAGGGCCTTGGTGTGGCCCTCCTCCACGATGCGCTGGACCTCCTCGTCGATCTCCTGTGCCGTGCCCTCCGAGCAGGTGAGCTCCGCGCCGCCGCCGAGGTAGCGGTTGCGCTGCTCGCCGAGCTGTACCATGCCGAAGCGCTCGGTCATGCCGTACTGGGTGACCATGGCACGCGCAATCTTGGTGGCCTTCTCGATGTCGTTGGAGGCGCCGTTGGTGGCCTCGCCGAAGATGAGCTCCTCGGCCGCGCGGCCGCCGCACAGGGTGGCGATCATGTTCTCCATGTCCTGCTTGGTCTGCAGGAAGTGCTCGTCCTCGTCCACCTGCATGGTGTAGCCGAGCGCGCCGGAGGTGCGGGGCACGATCGTGATCTTGGAGACGGGCGCCGTGCCCTTCTGCGAGGCGGCGACGATTGCGTGGCCGGTCTCGTGGTAGGCGACGACCTGCTTCTCGTGGTCGGAGAGGACCGTGCTCTTGCGCTTCTCTCCGGCGATGACGACCTCGACCGACTCCTCCACGTCGTCCTGGCTCACGCGGGTGCGGCCCATGCGCACGGCGCGCAGCGCGGCCTCGTTGATGATGTTGGCGAGGTCGGCGCCGGAGGCTCCGGGGGTGGCGCGCGCAATCACGTCGAGGTCCACGCCGGGCTCCATCTTCACGTCGTTGGCGTGGAGCTTGAGGATCGCCTCGCGGCCCACGAGGTCCGGCAGCTCGACGGGGATGCGGCGGTCGAAGCGGCCGGGGCGCGTGAGGGCGGGGTCGAGGGTGTCCGGGCGGTTGGTGGCGCCCAGCACGACGATGCCCTTGTTGTTGTCGAAGCCGTCCATCTCGGTCAGGAGCTGGTTGAGCGTCTGCTCGCGCTCGTCGTTGGAGTTGATCGAGGTGTCACGCCTCTTGCCGATGGTGTCGATCTCGTCGATGAAGACGATGCAGGGCGCCTTCTCGTTGGCCTGCTTGAAGAGGTCGCGCACCTTGGCGGCACCGCGGCCCACGAACATCTCGACGAACTCGGAGCCGGAGATGGAGAAGAAGGGCACCTTGGCCTCGCCTGCGACGGCCTTGGCGAGCAGCGTCTTGCCGGTGCCCGGAGGGCCCACGAGCAGCGCGCCGCGTGGGCAGCGGGCGCCGATGTCCTGGTAGCGCTGCGGGTTGTCGAGGAAGTTGGCGATCTCCTGCAGGGACTCCTTGGCCTCGTCCTGGCCGGCCACGTCCGCGAAGGTGACGCCCGTCTCCTTCTCGCCCACTATCTTGGCGTTGGACTTGCCGAGCCCGCCCCCGCCGAAGCCGCCGAAGCCGCCCGCGCTGAAGTCCATGGACGGGTCGTCGCCCATCTGCTTGCGCATGCGCCGGTTGAGCCACCAGCCGAACAGGAAGAAGATGATGATCGGCAGGCCGTAGTAGAGGAACATCAGCAGCCAGATGTTGTCGCCACTCTGGGTGGTGATGTTGGCCGAGAAGTTGACGTCGTGCTCGGACAGCCTCGTGACGAGCCCGTCGTCGTTGGGGAAGACGTTGGTCTCGTAGACCTTGCCCTCGCCGTCTTGCTTCGTGGTGAAGCGGATCGTGGAGTCGCCTGTGTCGAGCTCAACCTCGTCCACCTTGTCGCCGTCCACCATGGTGAGGAAGTCGCTGTAGCTGACCTGCTGCACCTGCTGGTGCTGCACGACGCTCGACCCCTGGTTGATGGCGAAGAGAATGGCGATGGCGATGATCACGTAGAGGATCATCGACTGTCGTCGCTTCTTGTCGTTCATCTCCATACCGTTACCTCTCTCCCCGAGACCGGGGATTGCCTGTAAGTTGGCGTTGGCTTATTAGGTACCCAAACCGCCCGGCTCTACGCACCGGGCGGGCAGGCGCGGGCGGACCTGCGCACGCTATCCACACGCTCCCTTCGCCCGTTGGACGCGCTAGCACCATGCTAGTAGTATGAGGTCCGTTTTCCATCGGACAACGCGCGCCCCGTTTGCGGGGCGAAACACGGTTTGGAGGGCTCATGCCAGGCACAAGGAGGAGGTCCGCCGTCGCGGCGGCGGCCATCGCCGCTACCCTCGCGGGGATCGCGACCCCCGCGCTCGCCGTCGAGGCGATCGGCGCCGACGCAGCGGGGGAGAAGGTCTCGAGCTCGCAGCCCGCCGGGGCTGGGCAGGCGGCTGCCGCGCCCGCAGCAGCGGATGCGACGCAGGCGGTCGCCGCGGAGCAGGACGCGCAGCCCGCCGCCGCGGCGCAGGCCGAGAAGGACGCGCAGCCCGCCGCGACCACCGGCGACGCCGCCGCGGCTGGTGCCGTCGAGCCCGCCCAGGCCGCCGTCCCGGCAGAGGCCGCCGTGGCCCGCGCGTACGCCTCCGCCCTCGTGGCCGCGCAGCCCGAGGCCGAGGCCGAGGGCTACGTCGACGCCGAGGTCGCAGACGGCCTTTACGACATCACCTCCGGCGTGGCGGATGACCGCCACCTGGACGTCTCTGGCGGCGCCACCGGCAACGGCGGCGTGGTGCAGACGTGGTCGGGCAACCAGAGCGCTGCCCAGCGCTGGCGCATCTCCTCGGCGGGCGAGGGCTACTACAGCGTCCAGAACGTCAACTCCGGCAAGTACCTCGACGTCGCCAACGGCGACGCCTCCTCCGGCGCGACCGTGCAGCAGTACGAGGGCAACAGGACCCCGGCCCAGCTCTGGAGGATCGTCTGCGACCCGGCCCGTGCCGGCCGCTACCTCTTCCTCTCCAGGCTCGGCGCCGGCAGGGGAGACGGGCTCGCCCTCGACGTGCGCGCGGCTTCCAGGGACCTGGGCGCGCGCGTGCAGCTCTGGACCCCCAACGGCACGGCCGCGCAGGGCTTCGGGCTCACCTCGCTCGGGCCGCTCGTGGAGGACGGCGTCTACACCATCACCAACGCCGGCTCCGGCAAGGTGCTCGACGTCTCCGGCGCGAGCCTCGACGACGGCGGCAACGTCCAGCAGTACGCCGCGAACGGGACCCAGGCCCAGGAGTTCCAGCTGACCTACGACGCGGAGAGCGGCTACTACACGATCCTCTCCGCCGTGTCCGGCCGCGCCCTCGACGTCGACGGCGCCCGCGATGCCAACGGCGCCAACGTCTGGCAGTACTCCTCCAACGGCACCCGCGCCCAGCGCTGGGCGCTCGTGGCCAACGCCGACGGTACCTACTCCTTCGTCTCGGCGCTCGGCGACGGCCGCGCGCTCGACGTCAGCGCAGCCTCCGCCCAGGACGGCGCCAACGTGCAGATCTACGAGTCCAACGGCACCCGCGCCCAGCGCTGGACGCTCTCGCGCGTAGCACGCGCCGTGGCCGAGGGCACCTACCGCATCGTGCTCGAGAACAACCACGCAAACGCGCTCGCCGTCTCCGGCGCGACCGACAAGGACGGCTCGCCCGCCACGAGCGCCGCAATCTCTGAGGCGAGCCTCTCCGAGCGCTGGTACGTCTCCTACGACGGCGACAAGGTGAAGCTCGTGAACGTGGGCTCCGGCAAGGCGCTCGACGTCTCCGCGGGCTCCACCGCGCAGGGCACGGTCGTCCAGCAGTACGCCGACAACGGCACGCAGGCCCAGAGGTGGTGCTTGAAGCTCGGCGCCGGCGGCTGGCAGCTCGTCTCCGCCCTGGACGGCGGCGTAGCGCTCGACGTGAACGGCAACTCCACCAAGGCGGGCGCCAGGATCCAGGTCTGGGGCACCAACGCCTCGGCGGCCCAGCGCTTCCACTTCGTCCCCTGCGACGTTCTCGCCTCGGGCGAGGTCTACAAGATTTTGAGCATGGACGGCTCGGGCGACCTCGTGGTGGACGTCCCCGGCGCGAGCGACGCCGACGGCGTGGCGCTCCAGATCTTCGAGGACAACGGCACCGCGGCGCAGCGCTTCAAGGTCGTGAGGCTTCCCTCCGGCGGCTGGCAGATCGTAAACGTCAAGTCGGGCAAGTACCTGACCGCCGCGGGCGAGAGGGTCGTGCAGCAGGGGGCTAGCGGCTCGGACAACCAGCTCTGGCACGTGAGCTTCGACCCCACGGCCAACGCCATCAGGATCGTCACCGCCAAGGCCGCCGCCCAGGCGGCGGGGGAGGGTGTCAAGGCCGGCGGCACCACCTCCGGCTCGGCGCTCGTCCTCGGCGACACGTCCTCCTCCAAGGGCTTCCTCTTCAAGGCGGCGCGCAGGCAGGTGGACAGCGCCACCACGCTCGACGGCGTCGACATCGCCATGAGCTACGACGGCCACTTTGACCCCTACTCGGTCGCAGGCGACTTCGTGGTCATCAAGACGACCGAGGGCACGAGCCTTCAGTGGAGCGACGGCGTGGGTGAGGCCTCGAGCTACACCTCCATGGCCGACCGCGTGCTCGACGCGGGCAAGCTCCTCGGCTTCTACCACTTTGCCAAGGCCGGCGTCTCCATGGTCGAGCAGGCCAGGGCCTTCGTGGACTCGGTCAAGGACTACCTGGGCAAGGCCGTGCTCTTCCTCGACTGGGAGAACACGAGCTACAGTGACGTGACCTCGCTCGGCGTGGGGGCGGCAAAGCAGTGGCTCGACACCGTCTATGGGCTGACCGGCGTGCGCCCGCTCATCTACATGAGCAGGTCCGTGGTGAACCAGTACGACTGGAGCTCGGTCGCGGATGCGGGCTACGGCCTGTGGTGCGCCCAGTACCCCGACATGGACGCCCAGTACGGCTACCTCGGGTCCCCGTGGATGGGGAACAGCTCCAGCTTCGGCGCGTGGGAGCGGCCGACCATCTTCCAGTATTCCGCGACGGGCAGGCTCGACAACTTCAGCGGCGACCTCGACCTCGACAAGTTCTACGGCAGCGCGGAGGACTGGCTCGCCCTGGCGGCGCGCTCGTAGCCCGTGGAGAGTCGCGATTGGCGGCGCCACTGCGCCCGGGAGGTGCTAGAATCACCCCCGTGGCTTTGATGAGGAGGAGTACCTCGGGTCACGCAGGCAAGAGCGAGCGGGGACGGTGTGAGCCCGCGCCGGCGTCCGGGAGAAGATCACCTCGGAGCTGCGGCCCAAAAGCGGGCTCTGCCCGCGAGTAGACGTCGCCGGAGTGGCCGCCGAGACAGGCCAGCCGAGTAAGGCGGATATCCGCTCGCTGGGTGGTCTACAAGCGAAGTGTACCTGGAGGCGCTTCGTCCCAGCAGGAGGGACGGGCGCCTCTTGCGTGGTGCCCGCTAGACGGAAGGAAGAGGAGTGGCAAACAAGTACAAGAAGACCATGAACCTCCCCAAGACCAAGTTCTCGATGCGCGCGAGCCTCGCCCAGAACGAGCCGGCGCGCCTCAAGGACTGGGAGGACAATGGCGTCTACGAGCTCCTGCTCAAGAAGAACGAGGGGCACGAGAAGTTCGTCCTGCACGACGGCCCCCCGTATGCCAACGGCCCCATCCACCTCGGCCACGCGATGAACAAGATCTCCAAGGACATGATCAACCGCTACAAGGCGATGCGCGGCTACCTCACGCCCTACGTCCCCGGCTGGGACTGCCACGGCCAGCCCATCGAGCACAAGGTCGAGGAGCAGCTCGGGACCGAGAAGTTCAACCAGCTCCCCAAGGAGAAGGTCCGCGAGATCTGCCGCAAGGAGGCCGTCTCCCAGGTCGACACCCAGCGACAGGGCTTCAAGCGCCTCGGCGTCCTCGGCGAGTGGGACAACCCCTACCTCACCTACGTGAACGACTACGACGCGACCGACATAGAGATCTTCAAGGCCATCTACGACAAGGGCGCGATCTACCGCGGCCGCAAGCCGGTCCACTGGTGCAGCCACTGCCACACGGCCCTCGCCGAGGCGGAGATCGAGTACTCCGACGAGGTGTCGCCCGCCATCTTCGTTCGCTTCGAGATGACGACGGTGCCCGCGGGCCTCGAGGCCTACGAGGGCAGGCTCTGGGTCGACATCTGGACCACCACGCCCTGGACCCTGCCTGCCGATGACGCGGTCATCCTGCATCCCGAGGCCTCCTACGTCGCCGTCGTGGTCGACGGCCGCTGCGAGATCCTCGCCGAGGCCCTCGTCGAGCGCGACTGCGCCAAGTTCGGCTACGACTCCTACGAGCTCGCGCGCACGGCCTCGGGCGACGTCTGGCGCATGACGGGCGAGGAGCTCTGCCACAACCGCTACAAGCAGCCGATCTTCGGCGACCAGGGCGTCGAGGGCGAGTTCATCTACGCCGACTACGTCACGCTCGAGGACGGCACCGGCATCGTCCACACCGCGCCCGGCCACGGCGTCGACGACTACAACGCCGGCATGCGGTTCAACATCCCCATCGTGATGCCCGTCGACGACGACGGCCGCTTCTACAAGGGCGACAAGATCGGCACCGGCGGCCCGTGGAGCGGCATGGAGGTCAACGAGGCCAACCCCAAGATCATCGAGTGGCTCCGCGAGCGCGACGTCCTTATCCTCCATGAGGACATCACTCACAGCTACCCGCACTGCTGGCGCTGCAAGCAGCCGGTCATCTTCCGCGCCACCAACCAGTGGTTCGTCTCCATGGACGAGACGGGCCTGCGCAAGCAGGCGCTCGACGCCCTCGACCACGTGCGCTTCTACCCCGCGCACTCCGTCAAGCGCATCGGCTCCATGGTCGAGCAGCGCCCCGACTGGTGCATCTCCCGCCAGCGCTCCTGGGGCGTGCCCATCCCGGCCTTCACCTGCCAGGACTGCGGCGAGACCGTCGTGAACGACGACACCCTGGACGACGTCATCCGCCTCTTCCGCGAGAAGGGCTCCGACGCCTGGTTCACCGATGACCCCAAGGAGTACCTGGGCGAACACTGCGTCTGCCCCAAGTGCGGTAGCCACGAGCTCAAGGCTAACCAGGACATCCTCGACGTCTGGTGGGACTCCGGCGTCTCCCACACGGCAGTCTGCAAGCACCGCGACTACCTGCAGTTCCCGGCTGACATGTACCTCGAGGGCTCCGACCAGCACCGCGGCTGGTTCATGAGCTCGCTCATGACCTCCGTGGGCGCCTACGGCGTGGCCCCCTACAAGTCGGTCGTCTCCCAGGGCTTCACCCTGGATGGCCAGGGCCGCAAGATGTCCAAGTCGCTCGGCAACACGATCGACCCGAACAAGGTCTGCGACACGCGCGGCGCCGACATCGTGCGCCTCTGGGTCTCCTCGGTCGACACCTCGGTCGACGTGGCCTGCGACGAGCAGATCCTCGACCGCGTGGCCGACGCCTACCGCCGCTTCCGCAACACCCTGCGCTTCCTGCTCGGCGAGCTCGAGGGGCAGTTCGACCTGGCGACCGACGGTCTTCCCTTCGAGGAGCTCACGGCCTACGACAAGCTCAACCTCGCTCGCATGTGCCAGGTCCACGACCAGGTCACCGAGGCCTACGAGGGCTACCGCTTCAACGTGGTCTACCGCACGCTGTACGACTACGTGGTGACCGAGCTTTCCAACGGCTACCTCAACGCCACCAAGGACCGCATGTACTGCTCGGCAGCCGGGTCCAAGGAGCGTCGTTCCGCGCAGACGACCTGGTCGTACCTGCTGTCCATGCTCGTCCACGACCTGCAGCCGATCCTGGCCTACACCACCGACGAGGTCATGGCCTACCTGCCCGAGTCCCTGCGCGAGGGCCAGCGCTACGCCGCCCTCCTCGACTGGTTCGAGGCGCCGCTCGACCTCGCGGGCTACGAGCGCTATCTGGGCGCCTACGAGGCCATGCTCGAGGCGCGCAACGCCTTCACCAAGGCCTACGACAAGGCGCTCGAGGCCGGCACCATCGAGGAGAAGACCACGCAGGCCGCGCGCGCCGAGCTCACCGTGCCGCACGACGCCTTCGAGGCGCTCTCCGGCGTGGAGGGGCTCGACCTCGGCGAGGCCTTCGTCTGCTCCGACGTGTGCCTGCACGAGGGCGAGGAGCTCGCCTGCGAGTGCCTGCCCGCCGAGGGCCACAAGTGCGAGCGCTGCTGGAACTGGCGCGAGGTCGGCGAGGACGGTCTGTGCGAGCGCTGCCGCGAGGCGGTCGCCGCGGCGGAGTAGGCGGGAAGCGACGGATGGACTCTAGGGGCACAAGCGCGAGGGGCCTGAGGCTCGTCGTATTCTGGCTCGTCGTCGGCGTCGTCGCCCTTGTCGACCAGGCGACGAAGGCCGCGGTCCGCCAGGTCGTCGTGCCGGGGGGCCAGCCCTTCGTGCCCGGTGTTCTCGATCTCGTACTGGTCGAGAACACCGGTGCCGCCTTCTCGATCGGCCTGGGCGCGGGCGCGCTCTTCGTGCTCGTCGCCCTGGCCGTCCTGGCCTGCGCGAACGTGATCGTCTGGCGCCACGCCGACCTGCCGCTTCCCCTGGTCGTGGCCATTGGCCTCGTGGCCGGCGGCGGCCTGGGCAACATGATCGACCGCGTCTGCAAGGGGTCGGTGACGGACTTCCTCGCCACGACCTTCATTAACTTCCCCGTCTTCAACGTCGCGGACGTCTGCGTGACGGTCGGGGTCGCCGTGGCCTTCGTCCTCTACCTCGCCTGGGACCGAAGGCGCGGCAAGGGCGGGGAGGAGGACGCGTGATCGTTAGCGCCCTCGTGGGGCCTGAGGCCGACGGGACGAGGCTCGACAGCTTCCTCGCCGCGCAGGCGGGCTGCCCCTCCAGGAGCGCCTGCGCGAGGCTCGTCGAGGGCGGCGCCGTCACCATCAACGGCACGCTTGCCACGAGCAAGAGTGAGCGCGTCCTCCTCGGCGACCGCGTGCAGGCGGAGGTCCCCGAGCCCGAGCCCGCCCCCGGCCAGCTCCCGCCCAACCCGGACATCCCCCTCGACATCCGCTTCGAGGACGAGCACCTGATCGTGCTCTCCAAGCAGGCGGGGCTGGTCTGCCACCCCTCGCCCGGTCACGTGAGCGACACGCTGGCCAACGCCCTTGTCGCCCACTGCGGCTACGAGCACCTGGGGCACCTGCAGGGGGAGGAGCGCCCCGGGATCGTGCACCGGCTCGACATGGACACCTCGGGGCTGATGCTGGCCGCCAAGGACGACGTCACCCAGAAGGCGCTGCAGGACCTCATCCGCCTGCGCGTGCTGGACAGGCGCTACGTCACCCTCGTGCAGGGCTACGTGGCCCCCGACGAGGGCACGATCGAGACGGGCATCGCGCGCTCCACGCGCGACCGGCTCCGCATGGCCGTCTCCGACGCGCCCGGCGCGCGCGAGGCCATCACGACCTTCCGGACCCTCGAGCGCTTCGAGGCGGGCCGGCGCGACGAGGGCTACTCGCTCCTGGAGTGCCACCTCTACACGGGGCGCACGCACCAGATCCGCGTGCACCTGCGCCACGTGGGGCACCCCCTCGTGGGCGACCAGCTCTACGGCCGCGGCGACGACAGGCAGAACCTGGGGCTGCGTCGGCAGTTCCTCCACAGCTGGCACGTGCGCTTCGACCACCCCGTCACGGGAGAAACCATCGAGCTGGCTGACTCCCTGCCGCACGACCTGTACGGTGTACTAGAATCTCTTCAGGAACGCTCGATGGGCCGCACCGAGGCGGGCGCGGCCATCTGCCCGCGGCTCGCGCCGGGGGAGTAGCGCGCCCGACAGGGCGAAAGCCCGCTCGAGAGAGGCGGAGTCAAGGTGGAACTCAACCGCATGGGCCTGACGCCCATCGTCATCTTCAACTTCATCATCCTGCTCTTCTTCACGCTGGCCTACTTCTACCAGCTCGTGTTCCTCATCCGCGGCCTCATCCACGGCGACGTGGTGCTGCCCAAGGCCAAGAAGAACCACTCCTACGCCTTCGTGATCGCCGCGCACAACGAGGAGCCGGTCATCGGCAACCTCGTGCGCTCGATCCTCACGCAGAAGTACGACGGCCTGATCGACTGCTTCGTGGTCGCGGACGCCTGCACGGACAACACCTTCGAGGAGGCGCAGAAGGCCGGCGCCATCACCTGGTCCAGGAACGACCTGGTCCGCAAGGGTAAGAGCTGGGTGCTCGACTACGCCTTCAACCGCATCCTGAACGAGTACGGCGACAAGTACGAGGCCTTCTTCGTGATGGACGCGGACAACATCATCGCCCCCAACTACGTGGAGATCATGAACCAGGCCTTCGACGCCGGCTACCTGGTCTGCACCAGCTACCGCAACTCCAAGAACTTCGACTCGAGCTGGATCAGCTCGGCCTACGCCACCTGGTTCCTCCGCGAGGCCAAGTTCCTGAACAACGTCCGCATGATGGTGGGCACGAGCTGCGCCATCTCCGGCTCCGGCTGGCTCGTGTCCGAGAAGATCATCAAGGGCATGCACGGCTGGAACTTCCACGTGCTGACCGAGGACATCCAGTTCTCGACCTTCTGCTGCGCGCACGGCATCCAGATCGGCTACGCGCCGGCGGAGTTCTTCGACGAGCAGCCCGTCACCTTCAAGGCGTCCTGGACGCAGCGCATGCGCTGGACCAAGGGCTTCTACCAGGTGTTCTTCTCCTACAACCGCAACCTGCTCTCAGGCATCATCAAGGAGAGGCGGTTCTCCTCCTATGACATGCTGATGACGGTGGCCCCGGGCATGATCCTGACCCTGCTCTCTGCCTTCGTGAACGGCGCGTACCTGGTCATCGGCTACTTCAGCCACGGCTTCATCGCCACCCAGGGCGAGCTGCTGATGTGCGTGGGCTCGCTGGTCATGACCTTCGGGTCCATGTACATCGTCTTCTGGATCCTGGGGCTGATCACGACCATCTCCGAACGCAAGCACATCCACTGCCGCAAGAAGTGGCGCATCGTGACCAACATATTCACCTTCCCGATCTTCATGCTGACCTACATCCCCATCACGGTGGTGGCGCTCTTCAAGAAGGTAGAGTGGGTACCCACCAAGCACGACATTGCGGTCAACTTCGACGACGTGATGAGCGAGGGGTAGCGAGCGAGCGGGGGGCGCGGGGCGCAGCTGCCCGGCGCCCCTCGTGCGTCCGGGCGCGCGGCGGGCCCTCGGTCCCGCCTCCTCCACGTGGACGAAGGCGCCGTCGGATGTTGCCTTTGTGTACCAACCTCCGACGGTGCTACAATCGCAAAAATTATTGGAAGCGGCAGAAGGAGACCACAAACTATGGCAACGTTCTTCGAAGGGGAGTCCCACACCTTCTCTGAGTATCTTCTCGTCCCAGGCTACTCCTCGCATGAGAACATCCCTGCCAACGTCTCGCTCGAGACGCCCCTGGTGCGCTTCCGCAAGGGCGAGGAGCCCTCGATCAAGCTCAACATCCCCATGGTCTCCGCCATCATGCAGGCCGTCTCTGGCCCCAAGCTGGCCGTCGCCCTCGCCCAGCAGGGCGGCATCTCCTTCATCTACGGCTCGCAGACCCCCGAGCAGGAGGCCGCGATGGTCGAGGAGGTCAAGAGCTACAAGGCCGGCTTCGTGGCATCAGACTCCACCCTCACGCCGGACATGTCCCTGGAGGACGTGCTCGAGCTCAAGGAGCGCACGGGCCACTCCACCATGCCCGTCACGGACGACGGCACCTCGCACGGCCACCTCGTCGGCATCGTGACCTCGCGCGACTACCGCCTCTCGCGCGACGACCGCGCCAAGAAGGTCTCCGAGTTCATGACCCCGGCCGACAAGCTCGTCACCGCCCCCGCGGGCACGAGCCTGCACGACTGCAACGACATCATCTGGGAGCACAAGCTCAACGCCCTGCCCATCGTGGACAAGGACGGACGCCTGACCTCCATCGTCTTCCGCAAGGACTACGACTCCCACAAGTCCAACCCCGACGAGCTGCTCGACGAGCACAAGCGCTACATGGTCGGCGCCGGCATCAACACGCGCGACTACGCCGAGCGCGTCCCCAAGCTGATCGACGCAGGCGTCGACGTGCTCTGCATCGACTCCTCCGAGGGCTTCTCCGAGTGGCAGAAGCTCACGATCGACTGGATCCGCGAGCACTACGGCGACTCCGTCAAGGTCGGCGCGGGCAACGTGGTGGACGCCGAGGGCTTCCGCTACCTGGCGGACTGCGGCGCGGACTTCGTGAAGGTCGGCATCGGCGGCGGCTCCATCTGCATCACCCGCGAGCAGAAGGGCATCGGCCGCGGCCAGGCCTCCGCGCTCATCGACGTCTGCGCCGAGCGCGACCGCTACTTCCGCGAGACGGGCATCTACGTGCCGGTCTGCTCTGACGGCGGCATCGTCTACGACTACCACATGACGCTGGCCCTCGCCATGGGTGCCGACTTCCTGATGCTCGGCCGCTACTTCGCCCGCTTCGACGAGTCCCCGACCCGTCGCCTCAACGTCAACGGCTCCTATGTCAAGGAGTACTGGGGCGAGGGCTCGGCCCGCGCGCGCAACTGGCAGCGCTACGACCTCGGCGGCAAGAAGGGCATGTCCTTCGTCGAGGGCGTCGACTCCTACGTGCCCTACGCCGGCCCGCTCAAGGAGGGCGTGGACGGCTCGCTGACCAAGGTGCGCTCCACGATGTGCAACTGCGGCGCGCTCGACCTGGCCGAGCTGCGCGACAAGGCCAAGATCACGCTGGTCTCCGCGACCTCGCTGGTCGAGGGCGGCGCGCACGACGTCATCCTGAAGGACAGCAACGCGGACACCAACTACCGCGGGTAGCGGGCCTCGCCGCGGGGTCGGCCTTACCGCCGGTTGGCGCCCGCCAGGGGAGAAGGACGCGCAAGGTGAGGGGCTGCCGGGATTCCGGCGGCCCCTCCTGCGTGATGCGCGTGCTTGCGGAAGCCCCCGATGGGGTCTCGGGCGGCGCCTCGGGCGCGCGCCGCGCCCACCGCGCCGCTGCCTGCGCAGTGTGTCGAGCAGGTTCCGCATCGTCGCCGCTCCGTGGGATACCTGCTAGAATCGACAGGCTATGCAAAGTAGCGAGAAGGGGTTTCACATGTGCGACAGCACTCAGCAGAACGACTTTGAGGTGCCTGCCTACGACGCGCAGGCCATAGAGACCAAGTGGCAGAAGACCTGGGAGGACGAGGAGCTCTACAAGACCGACGAGGACCCCTCCAAGCCCAAGAAGTACGTGCTGGAGATGTTCCCGTACCCCTCGGGCGACCTCCATATGGGCCACGCCCGCAACTACACCATCGGCGACGCGATGGCGCGCCAGGCCCGCATGAGGGGCTACGACGTGCTGCACCCGATGGGCTTCGACGCCTTCGGCCTCCCCGCGGAGAACGCGGCGATTAAGCACAACACGCAGGCCGCCAAGTGGACCTACAAGAACATGGACACGGCCATCGCCACCATGAAGCGCATGGGCTTCTCGTACGACTACGACCGCCTGGTGCGCACCTGCGACCCCGAGTACTACAAGTGGGGCCAGTGGATGTTCCTCAAGATGTACGAGAAGGGCCTGGTCTACCGCGCCACCTCGCCGGTCAACTGGTGCCCCAGCTGCAAGACCGTGCTCGCCAACGAGCAGGTCGTCGAGGGCCGCTGCTGGCGCTGCGGGAGCATCCCCGAGAAGCGCAACCTCTCCCAGTGGTACCTCAAGATCACCGACTACGCCCAGGAGCTGCTGGACGACCTCGACAAGCTGACCGGCTGGCCCGAGCGCGTCAAGGCCATGCAGCGCAACTGGATCGGCCGCTCCGAGGGCGCCGAGATCGACTTCACCCTGGCGGACAAGGACGGCGTGACGCCGACCGACCGCAAGATCACGGTCTTCACCACCCGCGCCGACACCCTCTTCGGCGTCTCGTTCATGGTGCTGCCGCCCGAGAGCGAGCTTGCCGCCGAGCTCGTCGCCGGCACCGAGTACGAGCCCGCCTTCCTGGAGCTCAAGGCCGCCACGGAGAAGGTCTCCAGCGTCGACCGCCAGGGCTCCGACCGCGAGAAGCACGGCGTCTTCACCGGCCGCTACGTGATCAACCCCATCAACGGCAGGCCCGCGCCCATCTGGGTCGCCGACTACGTGCTGCTCGACTACGGCACCGGCGCCGTCATGGGCGTGCCCTCGGGCGACCAGCGCGACTTCGACTTCGCCCGCAAGTACGGCCTGCCCATCCCGCCGATCATCTGCGAGAAGGACGACCCGCTCTACGATCGCCTGAAGGACGTGCGCGACCTCGAGGTCACCGACGTCGACTGGGACGGTGCCATGGCCGCCGAGGGCTACCTCGTGCAGTCCGGCCAGTTCACCGGCTTGCGCGGCGGCAAGCACTCCGAGGCCGTCGACGCCATGATCTCCTATCTCGAGGAGCGCGGACTCGGCCGCAAGACGGTGCAGTTCCGCCTGCGCGACTGGCTGATCAGCCGCCAGCGTTACTGGGGCAACCCCATCCCGATGATCCACTGCGACTGCTGCGGCGACGTCCCCGTGCCCTACGAGGACCTGCCGGTCAGGCTGCCGGAGAACCTCGACCTGGGCGCCGGCGAGACCCTCGCGGAGTACGCGCCCTTCTACGAGACCACCTGCCCCAAGTGCGGCAGGCCGGCCAAGCGCATCACCGACACCATGGACACCTTCACGTGCTCCAGCTGGTACTACCTGCGCTACTGCGACCCGCACAACGACGAGCTGCCCTTCTCCAAGGAGGCGGTCAACCGCTGGATGCCCGTAGACAACTACATCGGCGGCATCGAGCACGCGATCCTGCACCTGCTCTACTCCCGTTTCTGGACCAAGGTCTGCCGCGACCTGGGCATGATCGACGTGGACGAGCCCTTCACCAACCTGCTCTGCCAGGGCATGGTCAAGGACGAGAACGGCGACACCATGTCCAAGTCCAAGGGCAACGTCGTGCCTCCCTCCAGCGTGATCGGGCCCTACGGCGCGGACACGATGCGCCTCGCCATCCTCTTCATCGCCCCGTCGGAGAAGGACTTCAACTGGGATCCCGAGGCCGTGGCCGGCGCCAACCGCTTCATCAAGCGCGCCTGGCGCATCGTCTGGCTGCTCACCGAGGGCGCTGCGGCCGGCGCTGCGGCCGGCACTGCGGCCGGCACCGCGGCCGGCACTGCGGCCGGCACCGCGGCCGGCAGCCCCGCGCTCGACCCCTCCAAGCTCTCAGGTGCGTCTAAGGAGCTGTGGCGCCAGCTCAACGAGCACGGCGTCAAGTGCACCGAGGACTTCGACCGCGGCCAGTTCAACACCGCCATCTCCGCGGTCATGGAGCTCGTGAACGCCGCGAGCAAGTACGTGAACGACGTACCGGTCGCAGAGCGCGACGCGGCACTCTGCATGAGGGTCGCACACGACGTGGTCGCCATGCTCGCCCCGATCATCCCGCACTGGGCCGAGGAGCTCTTCCACGCGGCGCTCGGTCGCGAGGGCTCGGTCTACAACGAGCCGTGGCCCGAGTTCGACCCCGAACAGGCCAAGAGCGACGAGATCCAGATCGCGGTGCAGGTCAAGGGCAAGGTGCGCGCCCGCATCGACGTGGCGGCCGACGTCTCGAAGGAGGAGCTGGAGGAGGCCGCCAAGGCCGCCGTGGCCGACCAGCTCGTGGGCAAGACGATCAAGAAGGTCATCGTCGTGCCCGGCAGGCTCGTGAACATCGTGGCCATCTAGCGCTTCCGCGCTACGGTGCGGCGTGGGCAGCGCTGTCGCACGCCCGTACGGGCGCACGACACGTGCCCGCACCCGAGACGCCCGCACGGCCGAGAAGGACACACCCGAGACGCCCGCACACCCGACGGCCGAGATGGTAGGCCCACGGGTCGCCTCAGCCAGGTATGCCAGGCTAGCCGGCACCCCCGCACCTCGCGAGGGTGCCGGTTTTCCTTTGCCTGGAGCTGCTAGTTTCTGATCGCCAGACTCCTTAGGGCCCCGCGGCGCAACCCCGCCCGCGCGCCCGTGCGCCTTTCGGACTTGTGGACGGGTCGGGGCCGCCCCCGCCGCCTCCGGCCGCCCCCGCGGCCCGCCCGGCGCACGCGCTTCCTGGGGTCGCGCCCGTCCCGCCGCGCCCGGGGGCCTGCCCGCGGCGCCCCGGGGGCGCCCGGCCGCACGGGGGGCTGTCCACAACTCGGGAGGATGCACGCCGCGGCCCGCGTGGCTGCGCCGGGGCCGGGCGACCCGACCCTCGCGCGTCGTCCGTACGCGAGGGGTCCTCCTGCCGTAGCCGCCCCGCCCGGCGCACGGGCCGCCGGCCGCCCCGCGGCCCCGCGGCCCCGCGGCGCAACCCCGCCCGCGCGCCCGTGCGTCTTTCGGACTTGTGGACGGGCCGGGGCCGCCCCCGCCGGCTCCGGCCGTGCCCGCTGCCCGCCCGGCGCACGCGCTTCCTGGGGTCGCGCCCGTCCCGCCGCGCCCGGGGCCGGCCCGCGGCGCCCCGGGGGCGTCCGGGCGCACGGGGAGCCGTCCACAACTCGGAAGGATGCACGCCCTGGCCCGCGTGGCTGCGCCGGGGTCGGGCGACCCGACCTCAATGGCAACGTATGCCCTGGTTCTGTTGTCCTGAAGAGACTTCGGCCGCGCTTGTTCCGCAGCTATGCGGGCCGAGTGGAGCTTTTGCTGCCATCCTTGGCTGTCGCTCTTTGGTTCCTGGCGGCGGCTTCGGCATCGCGTCGCTGGCCGGAGCTGTGGAATGGCCTCGCGAACAGGCACTGGCTAGAGCTCAAGGCGTAAGGCCTTCCCTCGGCTCGCCACCACGCGAAGGCTATGCCCAGTAGCAAGGCTACGCCCAGTAGCGGCAAGCTTCCATGAATAGCCTATAGTGAGCTTCCGCGTAATTCGCTGGAAGGCGGTAGGCGCGAATGCCCGTGTTCTTCCGAATAGCTCCCGCGATTTCGTCTAGCAGGTCGATGCGTCGCAGGTGTCTTGGCTTCACCACGGTTACGCCCATGCCGAGGGCGGCGTAGGCGTTTCGGCGACGCTCGTCGGCGTCGTTCTCGGCCTTAGTCGAGTGGTAGAGCGTGCCGTCGTACTCGACAGGATATCGGGCCCGGCTCCAATAGAAGTCGGGCCTTATCGTCATCTGGCCTCCAAGAAGTCGCGACGCCCCCTTGTTCAAAGTGATTCTGTGGTTGAGCAGCGGATTACCGAGGCCGTATCCGCCGTAGTACAAGGGAAGCCGGAACATGATCGAGAGCGCTGTCTCCGCCGGCGAGCCCGAATTGTCAGCCAGATACTTACATGCGACAAGGGCGCGTTCTCTTCCACGGATGCCTTTCGCCTTCTTGACATAGCTTCTGATGGACGAGACGCAGGCAAGCGGTTCGGTGTTGTACGTCGGTCCCGAGCTCGTCATCCTGTAGGTGCCGCAAAGCTCGTGTCCAAGCTCGAGCAGTCGGACAAGCGACAGCTTGGATGCCGCCATGAGGAACAGCAGCTCAGGCGTCACCACGTAAAGGTCTCCCGTCACACGTACGAGGGAACGGCTCGGAACCTCGCTCGAGATGACCCTGACGCGCGCTCCCTTGAGTTTTCGCTTCGAGGAAGTCTTGCCGACAAGAAGACAGACGGTCCCGTCTCCGCAGAGGCCTAGCTCCTTTACGTTCCTGACGATCGCCGCGGAAGGGGCGTCGACACAGAGGCGGCCGCGGCGCTTCGGAAGAAGCGGCCCTCTACCGAGGGTGGAAGCCGTGGCGCCAACATGAGTTCTCCAGTAGTGAAGGGCGCTTCCATCGCAGAGAATAGCTTCCATTGGCATATCCTCCATTCATTAGGATTACCCTTATAACCTGCGTAAACACAAAAAGCAAGATAAAAGATTGATGCTATTTCTGTGCCAGCGCACCGCAAGTGAGCCCTGGTGGCGCAGATGGTCCCCTCATCATGCGAACCACGACTTAGACAAGCCGCCAATGCTGTGCGAACGGTGATCAGGGCGAGGCCGTGGACGTGTACAAAGGGCTCGGGGGCAACGGCAAGGAGGCCATCGCAGATCTCACTGTTGATATGTGCACCTTTGGGGTTTGTGGACGGCCCGAGGCCGTCCCGCCCCGCTGCCCGTCGTCCGGCTCGGCGCACGGGCCGGCGGCCACCCCGCGCACGGGCCGGCGGCTGCCCCGCGCACGGGCCGGCGGCCGCCCCGCGGCCCCGCGGCGCAACCCCGCCCGCGCGCCCGTGCGCCTTTCGGACTTGTGGACGGGTCGGGGCCGCCCCCGCCGCCTCCGGCCACCCCCGCGGCCCGCCCGGCGCACGCGCTTCCTGGGGTCGCGCCCGTCCCGCAGCGCCCGGGGGCCTGCCCGCGGCGCTCGGGGGCCGGCCCGGCCGCACGGGGAGCCGTCCACAACTCGGAAGGATGCACGCCGCGGCCCGCGTGGCTGCGCCGGGGCTGTTCTCCTCCCTGGCCGAACCCACGTGGTTCCCCCCAAGCGTCTACGTCTGTCCGCCTAGCTCCACCGAACCCCGCCTTCGCGCGCGAAAGCACGCCGAAAGCATCGCACAACGTTTCAGAAACAATGGTGACTCGTCCGTATAATCCCAGCTTCAGGCCTGGTTAACAGTGTTACGGGCGCATGTAGCCCCCCTTGCACTCCAGTAAAACCGCGTCGGCGAAAACTCCACGAAACGTCCTCCGTGGCACTCTGTCAGCGTCCGGTCGGCAAGCCCCTCACCTGCGAGGCATCGCCAGCGAGGCCGGGGCCGCCCCGCGCCGCGCCCGCGCCGCGCCCGCGCCGCCCCGCGCCCGCGCCGCGCCCGCGCAGCGCCCCGCAGGTCTCCGAGGGCCGCCGACAGAAGCGAGCCAGGAGGCTCCGTACCCAAGGGAGGATCGTATGGGTATCTTTAGCTCAGTCGATGTTGGTTGGACGTTGGTCGGCGCGTTCCTTGTCTACTTCATGCAGGCCGGCTTCGCGCTCTGCGAGGCAGGGCTCACGCGCGCCAAGAACACTGGCAACATCCTGATGAAGAACCTCATGGACTTCTGCATCGGAACGCCGTGCTACTGGGTCGTCGGCTTCGGCCTCATGTTCGGCGGCACCGGCGCCCTGATCGGCCGCTTCGACCCCTTCATCCTGGGGAGCTACGACTTCGGCGGCCTGCCGGTCCTTGTCTACGCCATCTTCCAGACCGTCTTCTGCGCGACGGCTGCCACGATCGTCTCCGGCTCCATGGCGGAGCGCACCAACTTCAAGGCCTACTGCCTCTACTCCGCCGCAATCAGCCTGATCGTCTACCCGATCTCCGGCCACTGGATCTGGGGCGGCGGCTGGCTCTCCGCGCTCGGCCTGCACGACTTCGCCGGCTCCCTCGCGGTCCACTTCGTCGGCGGCACCACGGCCGCCCTCGGCGCCGCGATGCTCGGGCCCCGCATCGGCAAGTACGACAAGGACGGCAATCCCCGCGCCATTCTCGGCCACAACATGACGGCCATGGCCCTCGGCGTCTTCATCCTCTGGTTCTGCTGGTTCGGCTTCAACACCGGCTCCACCGTCTCGCTCACCGGCGACGACACGCTCGTCTCCGCCGGCCTGATCGCCTTCAACACCAACCTCGCCGCCGCCGTCGCCACCGTCGCCGCGATGATCTTCACCTGGGTCCGCTACGGCAAGCCCGACGTCTCCCTCACCTTCAACGCCTCGCTCGCCGGCCTCGTCGCCATCACCGCAGGCTGCGACGTCGTCGACCCCTTCGGCGCCTTCTTCATCGGCCTCGTCGCCGGCATCCTGGTCGTGCTCTCCGTCGAGTTCTTCGACAAGGTCGCGAAGATCGACGACCCCGTCGGCGCCATCTCCGTCCACTGCGTCAACGGCGCCTGGGGCACCCTCGCCGTCGGCCTCTTCTCCACCTCCACCGGCCTGTTCTACGGCTACGGCCCCGCCGCCCTCGGCGTCCAGCTCCTCGGCATCCTGGCCGTCGGCGCCTACGTCCTCGTCGTGATGTTCGTGATCTTCACCATCATCGACAAGACCATCGGCCTCAGGGTCCCCGAGCAGATCGAGATCGACGGCCTGGACTACGCCGAGCACGGCCTGCCCACCGCCTACTCCGGCTTCGCCATCTCCGACCCGACCTACGCCAACCTCGACATCGTCGACCCCAACGAGGGCACCGACCTCGGCGAGCCCAGCTACGAGGCAGCCAGCCCCGCCAAGCGCGACGCCGCCGTCAAGGTCATCGGCGAGCCCGACCTCACCAAGCCCGGCACCATGCACAACGTGACCATCATGTGCAAGGCGTCGATGGTCGAGCCGCTCAAGGTCGAGCTCAACAAGCTCGGCGTCACCGGCATGACCGTGTCCCACGTCACCGGCTTCGGCATCCAGAAGGGCGCCAACGCCATGTACCGTGGCCTCCCGATCGACGCCCGCTTCCTGCCTAAGACCAAGGTCGAGGTCATCGTCGGCAGCATCGCGGCCCAGCGCGTGATCGACTGCGCCAAGAAGGTCCTCTACACCGGCCACATCGGCGACGGCAAGATCTTCGTCTACGGCGTCGAGCGCGTGGTCAAGGTCCGCACGGGCGAGCAGGACCTCGAGGCCCTGGTCGACCAGGACGCGTAGGCCCGGGCACACCCCGACCAGCGTCGCGTCGCCCGCACGAATCGGGGTCCGCACCTGGGACAGTCTCCCGGCGCAGACGGCAGGGGAGAAGGACCCGCGCGCAGAACGTCCACAGAACCCGCCCGCCCGTCGACCTCCCCGACGGGCACCAGATCCGCCGGCCGCGTCACCCGACGCGACCGGCGGCCCCTCTCTGTGCCGGCACCGCCGGTCGCAGCGCGCCGCCGGTCGCAGCGCGCCGCCGGCCGCGTTCCGGCGGCTACTCCTTGGACCGGTCCGGCGCCGCCGAGATGGTGGGGTTCTCGCGCACGATGCGCTTGAGCTCGTCGATGTAGGCGAGCAAGAGCCGCGAGGGCTTGCGGTCGCGGTGCATGAGGTAGCCCACCCGCATGGTCCTGTTGGTGTCGAGCGGCACCGACACGATGCCCTGCTGCATCGCGCTCGTGAGCACGCCCGTCGCGAGCGTGTACCCGTTGTGGTGGATGAGCAGGTTGGTGAGGGTGCTCCTGTCCGAGATGCGGATGTTCTTGGCGTGCGGCAGGTAGCTCAGGGGCTCCTCGGAGTAGTAGAAGGAGTTCTCGCGACCCTGCTCGAAGGAGTAGCGCGTGAGCCCCTCGAGGTCGGAGAGCTCGATCAGGTCCTTCCTGGCGAGCGGGTTCTTCTCGCCCACGAAGACGTGCACCCCCGCCTCGAAGAGCGGCTCGAAGACGAGCCGTGCGTCGCGGAAGGCCTTGCCCAGCACGTGCGAGTTGTACGAGTCGAGGTAGAGGATCCCTACCTCGCTGCGGAAGCTCGCCACGTCGTCGATGATCTGGCCGGTGGAGGTCTCGCGCATGGTGAGGTCGTAGTCCGCGTCCTCGCACTCGTCGAGCAGGTTGATGAAGGCCTGCACGCTGAAGGCGTAGTGCTGGGTGGAGACGGACAGGCGCAGGGCGTCTTGGCCGGAACCCTGGTAGTGAGCCTCGAGCATGTCGGCCTGCTCGACCACCTGGCGCGCGTAGCCGAGCAGCTCCGTGCCCTCGGTCGTGAGCGTGACGCCGCGGTTGGTCCGGTTGAAGACGGTGATCCCCAGCTCCTCCTCGAGCTCCTGGATGGAGGCCGAGACGTTGGACTGGGTCGTGTAGAGCCCCTGGGCGGCCGCGTTTATCGAGCCGCGCTCCGCCACGGCGATGAGGTACCTGAGCTGGCGTAGGGTCATGTTCGCTCGCTTTCTCTCTCGCACCAGTCTAGCCAAAGCCGGCGGTTTTCCTCCACATGTCCTTGACTTGCGATAAACCCGTGCTATAGTACAATGGACTATGTAGGAAGCTGTTAGGAAGTGGGGTGGAACTTTCGCCCCGCTTCCTTTCTGTATGTAGCGCAGGGGTGCAAGGCACCCGGATGGGAGGGACGGCCAATGTCTGCGGCAACCTTTGACGCCCTGGCGGAGCGCATCCTCGCTCGCCTCGAGCAGGAGGCGCCTGCCCACGACGTCGACATCGTGAGCGTCGAGGTGGTCGGCGCGAGCGGTGCGCCGACCGTCCGCGTGCGCATCGACCACGCCGACGAGTCCGCCCCGTCGATCTCGCTCGACGAGGTCACGGCGGAGACCGCCTGGATCTCCGAGCTGATCGACGAGATGGACCCCGTGAGTAGCTCCTTCACGCTCGAGGTCTCCTCGCCCGGCCTCTCGAGGCCGCTTCGGCGCCCGCATGACTTCGAGCGCTTCGCAGGCGAGCAGGTCTCGCTCAAGACGCGCGCCCGCGAGGGCCGGCGCCACTACACGGGCAGGCTGGTCGGCTTCGAGGACGGCAGGGTGCTCCTCAGCTGCGATGAGGGCGACGTGTCGTTCCCGCTCGAGGAGGTCGCGTCGTGCAACGTGAAGCCCGACCTCGACCCCAAGCCCAAGCCGGGCAAGGGCCCCGGCAAGCGCAAGGCCGCCGGCGCCGGCAGGCCCGCGGCGGGGGAGAAGGACGCCGGCCCCGAGCCGGGCGCCAGCAAGAAGGACAAGGCCGCCGGCGGCACGTCCGGCCAGGCCTCGGAATAGAGGGAAGGAACCGATTTCATGGCATCTGAGATGATGGAAGCTCTCATGGCCCTCTGCCAGGAGAAGCATATCGACGAGCTGTACCTGCTCGACCGCCTCGAGCAGTCCCTCGCCAAGAGCTACGCCGAGGTCCTGCACCTCGACTTCGGCGCCAAGGTGACGATCGACCGCGCGACCGGCAAGGTCTACGTCTACAAGCTCATCCCGCGCGACGACTCCTTCGACGAGGAAACCGGCGAGTACACCGAGTTCGACGAGGAGGACGTGACGCCCAAGGGCACGAGCCGCATCGCGGCCCAGCACGCCAAGGCCGAGATCAACGCCATCGTGCGCAACGCCGCCCGCCAGCAGATCTACGAGGAGTTCTCCCAGCGCGTCGGCGACATCATCACCGGCACCGTGCTGCAGTCCACGCCGGACTTCACGATCGTGAAGATCCGCGAGGGCGTCGAGGCCGAGCTGCCCCACTTCGACCTCAGGCGCTACCCCGAGGAGCGCAACGAGCGCCCGGTGGGGGAGCACTACTCCCACAACCAGCGCCTGAAGGCGGTCATCGTCGAGGTGAGGGACCCCAACAGCACCCAGCCGCCCGTCCGCGGCGAGCGCCAGAGGCCGCCCATCGTGATCTCGCGCACCCACCCCGACCTGATCAAGCGCCTCTTCGAGCTCGAGGTGCCCGAGGTCTACGACGGCATCGTCGAGGTCCGCTCGGTCGCCCGCGAGCCGGGCATCCGCTCCAAGGTCGCGGTCTCCTCGCTCGACAGCCACCTCGACCCGGTGGGCGCCTGCGTCGGCCCCAAGGGTTCCCGCGTGCGCACGGTCGTCTCCGAGCTGCGCGGCGAGCGCGTCGACGTCGTGCTGTGGAGCGATGACCCGGCCCGCTGCGTCGCCAACGCCCTCTCGCCGGCGCGCGTCTCCCGCGTGCTCGTCGACCCCGAGGACAACCACGCCACGGTCATCGTGCCCGACGACCAGCTCTCGCTGGCCATCGGCAAGGAGGGTCAGAACGCCCGCCTGGCCGCCCGCCTCACCGGCTACCACATCGACATCAAGAACGAGTCGCTCGCCAAGGACATCCTGCACGACCTTCCCCAGCGCCCCGAGGCCGACCTCCTCGACGAAGAGGACGAGGACGGCCATCGCTGCGAGTACGTCGGCCCGACCGGGATCCAGTGCCGCAACATGGCGCGTCCCGGGTCCAAGTACTGCGGCATCCATGAGAAGCTCATGGAGCTCGGCACGGACGACGTCTCCAACGACCCCGACTCCCTGATCTAACCCGCGGCGCCCACCGAGCCCGCATCGTCTGGAAGGTTGATAAATGGCCAAAACTCGCGTACATGACCTCGCCAAGGAGTACGGCATGAGCAGCAAGGAGATGCTCGGCCACCTCCGCGAGATGAAGATCCCCGCAAAGTCCGCCTCCTCCACCCTGGAGGACGCCTACGTCTCCATCGTCCGCAAGAAGCTGAAGCCGATCCTCGAGGCCCGCGCCCAGGAGATCGAGGCCCAGAAGAGGGCCGAGGAGGAGGCCAAGGCCAAGGAGGAGGCCGAGGCCAAGGCAAAGGCCGAGGCCGAGCGCCTCGAGGCCGAGAAGCGCCGCGAGGCCGAGCGCGCCGAGGAGGAGCGCAAGCGCGCCGCCGCCGAGGCCGCGCGCAAGAAGGCCGAGGAGGAGCGCGCCGCCGAGGAGAAGCGTGCCGCCGAGGAGGCCGAGCGTAACCGCGTCCGCGACAACGCCCCCAAGTCCGTGCCGTCCTTCACGAGCCTGCTCGAGCAGATCGCCCAGCAGGACAAGATCATGAAGGAGCGCGCCGAGGAGGAGAAGCGTGCGAAGGAGCGCGCCAAGGAGGAGGCCCGCGAGGCCCGCTCCGGCGACAGGCGCTCCCGCTCTCAGCGAGGCGACGGCGAAGGCGACGACTCCCGCCACGGCAGGCGCGGCGGCGCCGATCGCTCCGGCGCCCGCGGCGCGGCCGAGGCGCCCTCCGAGCGCGACGCGGCCGGGCGCGGCCACGGCCACGGCCACAAGGGCTCCCGTCGCTCCGGCGAGGGCGAGGACCGCTACAGCCGCATGGCGCGCGAGGCGGAGGAGTACAACCGCGAGCGCGTGCTCGCCGACGCCCGCGAGGCCGTGAAGGAGGCCACCGAGGAGTCTGCCGGCCGCAGGCGCAAGCGCAAGGAGCGCCGCAAGAAGCAGCAGGCGGAGGCCGCGCAGGAGGCCCGCATCGAGAAGGCCATCGCCAACGACCAGGACCTCTCGCAGCTCGACACCATCAAGGTGCCGCAGGGCTCGACGGTCGCAGAGCTCGCCGACCTCCTCAAGGTCCCCGCGAACGACATCATCAAGCGCCTGTTCCTTCTCGGCACGCCGCTCACGATGACCCAGTCCATGTCCGACGACCTCATCGAGCTCGTCGCCGACGACCTGCACCGCGACGTCAAGATCATGACCAAGGAGGAGGAGAACTCCTTCTCCTTCTACGACGACCCCAAGGACCTGAAGCCCCGTCCGCCCGTCGTCACCGTCATGGGCCACGTCGACCACGGCAAGACGTCGCTGCTCGACGCGATCCGCCACACGGGCGTCGCCGAGGGCGAGGCCGGCGGCATCACGCAGGCCATCGGCGCCTCGCAGGTCAAGATCAACGGCCGCGTCATCACCTTCATCGACACGCCCGGCCACGAGACCTTCACCGCCATGCGCGCCCGCGGCGCCAAGGTGACCGACATCGTCATCCTGATCGTTGCTGCCGACGACGGCGTCATGCCGCAGACCATCGAGTCGATCAACCACGCCAAGGCGGCAAACGTGCCCATCATCGTCGCCGTCAACAAGATCGACAAGCCCGGCGCAGACCCCACGCGCGTCCGTCAGGAGCTGACCGAGTACGGCATCATCCCCGAGGAGTGGGGCGGCGAGAACATCTTCTGCGACATCTCCGCCAAGAAGCACCTCGGCATCGACAACCTGCTCGAGTCCGTCCTCCTCGAGGCCGACGTCCTGGAGCTCAAGGCCAACCCGGACACCTTCGCCTCCGGCTTCGTGCTCGAGGCCAAGCTCGACCGCGGCCGCGGCTCGGTCGCGACCGTCCTCGTCAACCGCGGCACCCTGCACGTGGGCGACGCCGTCGTGGCGGGCACGAGCTACGGCCACGTCCGCGCCATGCTCAACCCCAAGGGCCAGAACGTCAAGGAGGCCAAGCCCTCCGACCCCGTCGAGATTCTCGGCCTGGCGAGCGTCCCCATGGCCGGCGACGAGTTCCGCGTCTTCACGGACGACCGCGACGCGCGCGAGCTCGCCGAGTCCCGCGCCCTCAAGGCCCGCATCGAGGAGCAGAACAAGGTCAAGCACGTGACCCTCGAGAACCTCTTCGCGACCATGGAGGACCAGGAGGTCAAGGAGCTCAACCTCATCATCAAGGCGGACGTCCAGGGCTCGATCGAGGCCCTCGTGGACTCGCTCAACAAGATGGACCAGTCCGAGGTCAGGATCAACGTGATCCACTCCGCGGTCGGCGCCATCACCGAGACCGACGTCATCCTCGCCGACGCCTCCAACGCCATCATCATCGGCTTCGGCGTGCGCCCGGAGGCCAAGGCACGCGCAGCCGCCGAGCGCGACGGCGTGGAGATCCGCACCTACTCCGTCATCTACAAGGCCATCGAGGACATCGACGCCGCCCGCATCGGCATGCTCAAGCCGACCGAGCAGGAGGTCCAGACCGCCACGATCGAGGTCCGCAACACCTTCAAGGTCCCCAAGGTCGGCATGGCCGCCGGCTGCATGGTCCAGGAGGGCGAGGTCTCCCGCGACGACCTGTGCAGGCTCGTCCGCGACGGCATCGTGGTCTACGAGGGCAAGATCGCCTCGCTCAGGCGCTACAAGGACGACGTCAAGAGCGTCAAGGCAGGCTTCGAGTGCGGCATCGGCCTCGAGAACTTCCAGGACATCCACATCGGCGACGTGATCGAGTCCTACAAGATCGAGCAGGTCGCCCGTACCGAGTAGGTGGTCCAGATGAAGCAGAACCGCAACTCGCGCCGCGTGAACGAGCAGGCGCGCGAGAAGCTCGCCAGCATCCTCCTGTTCGAGGTCGCCGACCCCGAGCTCGCCCTCGTCACCCTGACGGGGGTGGAGGTGTCGGTGGACAAGTCGGTCCTCCGGGCCTACGTGAGCTGCGAGAGCGACCGCTACGAGTCGGTCTCGCAGGCGCTCGAGCGCGCCAAGGGCAGGATCCGCTCCCTGCTCGGTCACGCGCTCGGGTGGCGCGTGACGCCGGAGCTGATCTTCCAGATCGACACGACGGCCGACGAGGCGGAGCGCATCACGCGCGCTCTCCAGAACGTCCCGCCGACCATCGGCGTGGAGAAGGACGAGAACGGCTACCCCGTCGCCGCCGGCGACGGGGCGGGCGCAGCCGAGGACGTGCGCGCTGCTGCGGCCGGTGGCGCCGACGACGCGCCGGACGGCGCCGCAGGCAGCGCCTGCGCGCCCGCAGCCGAGTAGGCCGAAGAGGACTAGGAGCATGGCGAGGGACATGGCGGAAGACAGGGCTCAGACACAGGGGGCGCCCCAAGGCGACGTCGAGGGGCTCGAGGAGCAGGAGCGCGGGTTCGCCCGGATCGCCGCCCTCGTCGAGGGGGCGGGGGAGGTCGCGATCTGCGCGCACACCTCCCCGGACGGCGACGCGCTCGGCTCGGGGCTGGCGCTCGCGCTCGCGATCAGGGAGCGCTGGCCCGAGAAGCGGGTGGTCAACCTGCTCGCCGACGACGCGCCGGTGCCCAGGATCTACCGGTTCCTGCCGGGCTCCGATGGCTTCGTGAGGGCGAGCGAGTACGACCGCGTCCCCGACCTGTTCGTGGTCGTGGACCTCTCCGCCCTCTCGCGCCTCAACAACGCGCGGCCCATCTGCGAGGCCGCCCCGCACGTGGCCATCATCGACCACCACCCCTGCGAGGAGCCCTTCGGCGACGCCTACGTGATCCGTCCCGAGGCGGCCGCGGCCGGCGTCATCGTCACGGAGTTCGTCCGATTCCTCGGCGTGGAGGTCACCCCCGACATGGCGCAGTGCCTCTTCTGCGCCATCTCCACGGACACGGGCCGCTTCCAGTACCAGAACGCCGACGCCGAGGCCTTCCGCGTGGCGAGCGGGCTGGTGGAGGCGGGCGCCAACCCCTCGCTCGTCTCGCTCAACGTCTACCAGAGCTTCCGCCTGCAGTACCTGCACCTTGAGTCGCTGGTGCTGGGCAGGATCGTGACCTTCGAGAAGGGCAGGATCGCCTACAGCTACGCGACGGCGAGCGACTTCGAGCGCACGGGCGCGGACCTCGACGAGTCCGACGGCCTCATCGACGACGTCCGCAGCGTCGCCGGCTCCGAGGTCGCGCTCTTTCTCAAGGAGGTGCCCGGCGGGCGCGTGAGGGGCAACCTCCGCTCCAAGGGAGAGCTCGACGTGGCCCAGGTGGCGCAGCGCGTCGGCGGTGGCGGGCACAAGGCGGCCGCCGGCTTCACCATCGAGGGCGACGTGGACGAGGCCTTCTCGACCGTCATGCCGATGCTGACCGAGCTCGTCGAGGGCGCGGCTTCGGAGGGGGAGGCCGAGTGAGGAGGGGCAAGAGCGGGCTCAACCTGCTCCTGGGGGTCGACAAGCCCCTGGGGATGACCAGCCACGACGTGGTGATGCGCGTGAGGCGCTCGCTCGGCGAGGGCAGGGTCGGCCACGCCGGCACCCTGGATCCTGCCGCCTCCGGCGTCATGGTCGTGGGCGTGGGCCAGGGGACCAGGCTCATGGGCCTGCTCACGGCAGAGGAGAAGACCTACGTCGCCGAGGTCTCCTTCGGCGTGGAGACCGACACGGACGACGCCGAGGGGCGCCCCGTCCGCGAGGCCCCGGTGCCCGCCGATCTCGCCGACCGCGCCTTCGCGGAGCGCACCGTGGCGTCGCTCGTGGGCAGGCACAGCCAGGTGCCGCCCGCCTACTCCGCGATCTCCGTCAACGGCAAGCGCGCCTACGCGCTCGCTCGCTCCGGCAAGGAGGTCGAGCTCGAGCCGCGCGAGGTCGAGGTCTTCTCCGCACAGCTCGTCGCCGTGGGTCCCGCCGAGTGGACGGTCGCGCTTCGGGTCTCCAAGGGCACCTACGTGCGCGCCATCGCGCGCGACCTGGGCCGCGCCCTCGGCACGGCGGCCCACCTCTCCAACCTCCGCAGGACCTCGTCGGGCCGCGTGGACCTCACGCGCTGCCTCACGCTGGAGGAGGTCGACGCCCTCGGCGCCGCGCACGTCTCCGAGCGCTGCCTCGACCCCGCCGCCATGCTCGGCCTGCCGTACCGCGAGCTCGTGGGCAAGGAGCCCACGGACGTCGCCTGCGGCCGGCGCATCGAGGTCGGGCGCGTGCTCGGCTGCGACCGCGCCGAGGAGGTCGCGCTGCCGGAGGGCGGCCGCGTCGCACTGTGCCGCGCGGACCGGCTCATGGGCGTCTGGTGGCGCCGCGGCGGCATGCTCTGCTGCGACGTCAACTTCCCCGACGGCGTCGAGGGGGTGCGCTGATGGCAGATCCGGCAGAGAAGGACCCGCGCGCCGTGGCCGCCCCGGCAGAGAAGGACCCGCGCGCCGCGGCCGCCCCGGCAGAGAAGGACCCGCGCGCCGCGGCCGCCCCGGCCGCCACCGCGGCGGGCGGCGCCCCGGAGCTGCCGCTCGACGAGGCCGGCGCCCGCCGCCTCGTGCGCGACTCCCTCTTCTGGGGCGTGCGCGGCGAGGAGCGCGAGCTCGCCGGGGCCGTCGTGGAGGCGAGGCCGGGGGTGCGCCTCGAGCGAGGCCAGCGCACGGTCGTCGCGATCGGCGCCTTCGACGGGCTGCACCTGGGGCACCGCGCCCTTGTCGCCGCCGCCGCCGCAGACGCCCGGCGCCGCGGCGTGCCCTGCGTCGCTGTCACCTTCGACCCCGACCCGGCCGAGGTCCTGGGCGCGCCCGCGCCCAACGAGCGCCTGCTCTCCTGCGCTGATCGCGCCCGCGGCCTGCTCGCGCTCGGCGCCGACGCCGTCGTGCGCTTCCGCTTCGACGCCGCGCTCGCCGCCACCGGGATCGAGGAGTTCGTGCGCGACCGGCTCTGCGCGATCGCCGCGCCCGTCTCCGTGCACGTGGGGACCAACTTCAGCTTCGGGCGCGGCGGCGAGGGGACGCCCTCCTCGCTCGCCGGGCTCGGCCGCGCCTACGGCTTTGAGGTCCTCCCGCACGACCTCGTGCCCTCTGGTGGCAGCCCCATCTCGGCGACCAGGGTGCGCGGCCTTCTGGCCGCCGGCTCGCTCGAGGAGGCCAACGTCCTTCTCGGCCGGTGCCACTTCGTGCGCGGGGTGGTGGAGCACGGCAGGGGGGAGGGCCGCGCCTTCGGCTTCCCAACGGCCAACGTCGTCTCGGACCCCCTGGACGCGCTGCCCCGCGAGGGCGTCTACGCGTGCTACCTGGTCTCCGGCGCGAGCGCGTGGCCGGCGGCGACCAACGTCGGGGCCCCGCCGACCTTCTCGGCGCCCAAGCCCGCGTTCATGGAGGCGAACCTCATAGGGTTCTCGGGCAACCTCTACGGGCGCTCGGTGCGCGTGGTCTTCGTGCGGCGCCTGCGCGACTCGCGGCGGTTCGACTCGACCGACGAGCTCAGGCGCGTGGTCCTGGGGAACATAGAGTGGGTGCAGCGGAACTTGGGCGGGTCAGGCCTGGAGGTGTGAAGTGATCAGCGACGAGGACAGGGAGAAGGTACGCCAGGCGACTGACATCCTTGCGCTCGTGAGCGAGACGGTGGAGCTGCGGCAGCGCGGCGCCTCCGACTTCTGGGGCTGCTGCCCCTTCCACCACGAGAAGTCCCCGTCGTTCCACGTCAACACCCAGACCGGCCTGTGGAAGTGCTTCGGCTGCGGTGCGGGTGGCGACGTCTTCGACTACGTCATGAAGCGCGAGAGCCTCGACTTCCCCGACGCGATCCGCTACCTGGCAGAGCGTGACGGAATCGAGCTCTCCGAGGAGCGCGGCCCCAACCACAGGGGCCCCCGGCGAAACCGCCTGCTCGAGTGCCTGGGCGAGGCGGAGTCGTTCTACTCCACCATGCTGCTGCGCGGCCGCGGCGCCGGCCCTGACGCAGGCAGGCGCTACCTGGGCGGCAGGGGCTTCGGCTCGGCGGTCTGCCGGAGCTGGCACCTG